>CEUT01060067.1_pt1 | contig 10177 bp, 9 predicted proteins | sample 531401 | NCBI WGS metagenome assembly CEUT01 (sample SAMEA2622821, study PRJEB7988) | marine metagenome | biome: marine biome (ENVO:00000447); feature: surface water layer (ENVO:00002042); material: "saline water (ENVO:00002010), including plankton (ENVO:xxxxxxxx)" | depth 5 m | reverse complement strand
TGGAACCAGACGTACCATTTATTCCACTAGAACCTGAAGTCCCGCTACTACCATCTGCCCCACTAGAGCCAGAGGTGCCAGTACCACTCCCACCTCCACTTATTTGCTGCCAGTCTCCGTTCTGTTTTATGTATACATTATAAGGAGAGTCGGAAGAATAATAGTTGGCGCCATCAGATACAGTCCATAAAACATCATATCTTTCATTATCTAAGCCTACTAGCTTATCTCCTACGTACCTTGTGACCGCCATATACTATGTAAATTACACATTATTAACCATAATCTTCGTAAGATTTTTCTTCTAACAGATTGGATTTAGTGTGTATGTTTATTTCTTTTTTTATCTGAGCCCTTTTGTCGTTGGTTTTGTAGACTAATCGCGCTAACTTAACAAATTGAGAATCAAACTCTTGTTTTTTTTCTTTTATTCTTATTTCGTCTTCTATTTCCCACAGTGTCTCATTTATTTCTTTTAGCTGCCAATAGAACCCATAATTCCTAAAAACATGCTCGTACCAAGTTGGCTCACCTATGGTCTCTTTTAACGTGTCATATTCTTTTTGAATATTAGTTAATTTCTGTACATCCTCTATCTTATCAAGCTTTATTTCTAATATAGATAGCTTATCTAAGATCTCTCCATCTGATACTTCTATTTTCATATTAATTTATTTATTTGTTCTTTTACCATTTCAAAGGTTATTTGCTTTGAGCACTCAAACTCTCTTTCAGTACCCTCATAATCTGGACACCAATTCCAATTGTTTGGATTAAATTTATGTCTGTTCCAACAAGAATTACAAACATCTTTATTTATAACTCTGTAAGGCGTATAAAATTCTGTTTGCTCATTACTGAAACCGCTTATTAAAACTACTTCTTTTCCAACTCCCCAAGCGAGCCAAGAAAGCCCAGATCCAAGACCTATAAAGAACTCGCAGTTATATAGGTCAGTTATTCTTTCTTGAAGATCAAAATCTCCTGTTTTGTTTATAGCGCCAGAAGGAACCTCATTGAACTTATCTTTACCTCCATAGGTTTCGTGTCTATCTATGCAAACTACTTTGTAACCTTTTGAATTTAAGTATTCTATCACCTTGTCCCAGCCTTCTGGATTATTCCAGTATTTACACTGGGCTGTAGATTGAACAGATATACAAACATATTTTCCATCTATAACTTTATTTTTATCTTTTATATCTATCTTAGGTTTAATTTCTTTATGCTCTAATCCAAGATAGTAAGATGCCGCTCTCTGTTCTTCTTGATTTTTGACCCAATCTGGAGTGTTGTCAAACCAACCTATTCTAAACTTATCATCAAAGTCGATGCCTTTTGCATCTTCCATGTCATCAATGAAAGTTATATCTGGATAGCTGTTTCGATACAGATCATTTTTATAAGTGAAGAGATATACTTCGCAATTATTTTCCTGTCTGTATTGTTCTGCATATGGAGTCCAAGCGACACTGTCTCCTAAGGAAGAACTACAAAGTTCAATCAATACTTTTTTTTTACGATTTTTAAAAACTACATTGAAAAATAAGTTTCTACAAAAATGATTCCAACTCATAGGTTTATTAAATATTTTCGATATCCTTGATTTTGCCTTTTCAAAAGAAGCGTCATCTAAACCTTCTAATAAGCAATATAAATTTAATTCAAAATTACTATCTATGTTTTCTAGCTTCTTAAATATGTCTTGTAGTTGAGTGTCTGTAAAGCTATCGCAATTCATAAAAAAATAGTCTACAGATTCAGAAAATTCATTTACACAAAAGTCATGATCAAAATAAAGATCTGACATTTTTTCTAAATTAGAGTCAGAAACAAATCTATTAGTAATTAAACAAAGCCTCTTTCTGTCTTTTTCAAAATGAATGTTTGATTTAGATAGCGCGCAAAGTTCGTCAAAGAAATCATAATAGGTTGGCAATATAACATTATGCTTAAAGTTTTTAGTAGAGTCGATTGAGTCGTATAAATTTTGTTTGCCTACTTTTTCCTGCTCCTTACTTACATTGGATGGAGTGGCATGAGATTCTTCATGCTTTAAAACTTTGTACATGGGCCTAGGAAACAAAAGATAATCTCCATGTTTTTGAAGTTGAGCCATTCTTACAGAATCTTCACAAACAGTAAGCACTGGATCATTCACTTCTATATGAACTTCTCCTTCATTTTTATGGCCACGTAATGCGCCAAAGAACCTAAAGCTCCTCAAATAACTCCAATCAAAACCATTATCTTTTAAATTCTTTTCGTGTTTGTCTAGGTAGTCGTGCCAGTTTCCTTTTGGAAAAGAGTAGTCTGTATGTGTTATGTTTTTTATTTTATCTAAATCGTCTTTATATTGGTGAAACCAAGTAGAGAAACTAAATGCATCTGGATTCTTTTTTAGCATGTGATTTAGAAACTCTATTGCTTTTGGGTATAAGCCGTCGTCAGCATCAACTAGCGCTAGGTAGTCACAATCATCTGTTATGAAGCGTTGAGCATTCCAGAACATTTCTTTTTTCTCTTTCTGCTGGCAGAATATGACTCTATCGTCTTCTTCTGCTAACTGCTTTAACTTTTTCTCAACAGAATCATCTTTACTAAAATCATCTGCTACGAACCATTTCCAGTCGCTGTAAGTCTGATTCTTTATTTGTTCATACAAGCCCTCGATATATTTAGCGTTATTGTAAAAACTTGTATACAAAGCTATCCTTAAGTCTTTTTGCTCTGGTTTTTTTATTGCGTCTAATATATATTGCCTACTATCTACGTCATCTATAAAAGTAACATTTTTATTGTTTTCGTATTTTTTGTACAAATCGCAAGCCTCTATCCTATTCATGAGGACAGGCATGTCCCAAGACAAAGCTTCTTTCACGCTAAGAGGGTTAAGCTCTCTCAATGAAGGAAAAAAGAAAACATCCATACAAGAATAAAACTTTTCTACGTCATCTCTTTCTCCCCAAACTTTGCAGTTAGGTAGGTTTGTATCTTCGATACCACAGTTACATAAGTAACAATCATTTCCTATAAAGTGAAACTGAACATCCTTATCTAACATCCCTTTCGCTATATCATATATAAACTTTTGATTTTTATTCTCATGGAATAGTCCTACATTGAGTATGTGAGTTTTACTTGGGTCTAAACCAAGCTCACTCAAAGTCTCTGATCTATCTGGCCTTTCTTTCTTGGGTATGTCGTAGTCCCATATATAGCACTTAGCTTCCGGCAAAATCTCTTTGATTTTTCTTGGGTGGTAATCAGAAACACACACGTAGCCATCAGGATGATGAACTTTTTTGGAAAAGTCAAAAGAATTAGAATGACAAGTTTCTAATATTTTATACCGTCTATCCTTAGAATATATTTTTTCTAAAAGGTCTTCTGGAAATCCATTATACTCAAAATTTTCTGGTATTTCATTAAAGTGTATTACGTCTGGCTTAAATTCATTTATTAAATCCCAGAGTCTATCTCTCTCCTGTTTCCAGTTGTCAGAAAAACAAGGACCTATGCATTCATAATTGTTTTTTCCTACTAGGTTAATTATTCTATTTTTTTGTATGTCGTAGCTTCCGTAATTATTAAATTCAGCTACATATACTTCACTATCAAGCATAGAAACCTTTATTAACTCTAACAGCCACTGAGGAGAACCCCCAGTAGACAAATGCATTGGTACATATAATATTTTTCTTTTCATTTATGTAGCTAAATAATGAGCAATCATACCATAAGACAATCCGCTGTCTCCCGGCGAACAAGGTACAAAAAAGTTTTTATCCGGATAGGTTTTACTAAGTCTTTCATTTAGTAAAACATTTAGAGCTCCTCCTCCTGTTAAGCAAATATTCTTACGATGAGAAAATGCATCAGCAAACTTTTCGAACAACTCTAAAAATGTATTCTCAAAAGCTAATTGAGCATTGTAAGCTAAGTCATAGCCATCTTTCTCCTTAAGATCGTTAAAAGAATACAAACCAAAATTATTTATATATGACTGACTTATGTTTTGGGTATCTTCATCATTGAAGTAATCATAGCAGCTATCATAAAATTGCTGATTAAAAGATCCATAAGCGGAAAGACCCATTATTTTACCGGGATAACTAACTCCATTGTGTTCATGAGTTTCTGTTCCTAGCGTATCCTCTAATACTGGCTTCCTAATTTCTTTTATAAAATTACCAATCCTAGCGTACTTAGTGGGAAAAGGATTTTTAAATTTTTCATTCAGCTGCCTAAAATCTGGGTTTGATTTTTCTAAATCGTAAACACAAAAAGTTCCGTCGTTTCCTCCTCCATCATAACTAAAAATTAAAGCGTCCTCAAAGCCGCTAGTGTAAAAAGCAAGAGCAGCGTGAGCTTTATGGTGAGAAGTCACATCTTCATCTTCATGCTTAACCGCTTTTATGTCAAACTTTTTAGTGAGCAAGTCTACTACTTCTTTTGGAGTTCCCCAGTCAAAAAGTCCTAAAGCATAAGAATTTTCAAAAAGTTTCTTTGAGTTTAATATCTCCTTTAGTTTATCTACAAAAATGAGTCTTTCGTTTTCTGAGACAGTGCTTGCTCCATTAAAGTCTCCACACGAATACATAGAAAATGGATTTACCATCCTAGTAAAATATCTATTGCCAAAAACTCTTTCTAACTCAATAGTGTAGGCTGGTTTATTATTAATGTATACAGACAGATTTGCATCATGCCCGCTACCACCATAAAAACTTAATATAGATTCAGCATCCATAAAATTTAACACTTATTTTATCTTTTAGTTGGTCTATATATGGGTGCCCCCACCAACATACGGAAGGCTCAGGTCTATTAGGTATAGTATATGCATGTTCTTCTATTGGCACTTCATTAATAAAAAATATAGCTTTTAAAAAGTTTATATTTTTAACCTCATGTCTTTTTTGCGCCCATGCCATATATAAAGCGCTATCTTTAAAATATACATCTTCAAAAAAGTTAAATTCATCCCTAGTAAAACAAGGCTTATAATTTATAACTTTAATTTCTGCAGCTATTGAATAAGTTTTATTTGTCTTGTATATTTCGAAAAAATCTTTCATTGTTTTAACTTTTCTAAAACTACCTTTAAAACTTTTTCCCATGTTGGCTGGCAATCATAGTTTGGTCTTCCTTCTAGACAGTAAGGCAAAGGTGGGACACTGTTTATAGTAGCATGTTCTATAACTGAATACTTAGGGTCCGAAGCGCAAAAAGAACTACATGTTCCACCTACAAAAATATATTTGTAGTTTTGTGTCCCGTTTCTATACGGCGCTCTCCATAATGGATTAATTGAAGCTCCTATTTGTATTATGTAAGTATCTGTGCAGCCCGCTAAGTGCAGCTGCCCAGTGTCAAGAGTTATGCAAGCTAAGGAGTTTTTGGTAACAAAGAAGTCTTGGTCTAGACTTGTTCTATTCATAAAACTAACACCATCAAACTTAAAATCCCCAAAAGCATAACAAGATTTATCGTGACTGTATTGACCGGGCTCTACGTTTTGATCAAAACCAACTAAAGCTACACTTACACCATTTTTATTTAAACCTTTTATAAGGTTTTTATAGCTGTCCTCCGGCCAAGTTCTGCTGGGCCAGTTTTTACCTATATGTATTACTACGTAATCTTTTTTATTAATGAAATCTTGATCTGGCTTTTCGAAACTTACTGGACCGGGGTAATAATCAGTATGCATCTCATCCGGTCTCAAATCAAAACCTATTTCTACGCAATGTATCCTTCTTATATCGTAAAGCCCATACTTAGCCTCTATTCCATTTTTGTCAGGTCTACCTATAGAATTAAAAGTATTAAATACTTCGAAGTCATTATAATATTCATCTTTAAAATCATCTAAATGAATAGTTTTTTCTACATGTGGATTGTGGTTGAATATGAAAGGCTTACTAGTGCAAACAATTATTTTTTTGCCGTAAGATTGAGCTAGTTTTCTTATTGTCGGTGTCGCTGCTAAGGTATCGCCAAAAGAAAAGGCGTTAATTTTTACAATAACATCTTTTGCATTTAATTGACCTCTCTGCTTGCTAGTATCAAAAAGCGGGGATACTTCTTCGTAAAAAGTAGCTTCATTCATCAATAGTTTTAAGTGCAATAAACAAAAAACTCAAAACTAATATCCGCCACCGTACCTATGTTTTACCGCTTTGCAGTTAGCGTAAACCTCACCACTACTCAAAGCTCTGTTGTAAGCCGACACGACTCCAATGTCTACATTTATACCTGAACTAGAGTTGCCCCCAATATAAAACTGTTGGTAGGTCCCGTCTCCAGTCGACTTATGAAGCTGTTCGGAAGCTGGAAAAGTCCCACTACTCTTTGCCACGCCATCCAAATAACTAACAGTATTTCCGTCAATAGAATTGTAAGTCATCGCTGCATGATAAAAAGTATTTGCTTCTATGGACGGGCTAGCAGGATCAGATAGGACGCCAGTAATACCAGTCCAAGGGCTATTTGTATGCGTCCCTGCTCCTCCAGCATTATCTTCTTTATTAGAAGCTAGCACGGCATTTAAGCCACTTATTTGACCACCTTCTCCAGTATGGGTTACAAATCCATATGAGTAGCCACTTTTATTATGGTCTGTATTGCCAAATATGACAGCGCCGTCATCTGGAGCCGTTAGCCCTGCGCCTGTTTTAATTTGAAAAAAGCTTTCTATCGTAAAGCTAGAATTTTTGTCTTTAAAAAGCCCTAAGTCTCTGAGTCCACTAAAATTAGATCCGGTAACTGCGGCATGAGTATTTAAAGTGCCAGCTCTGAATTCGTAAAAACCACTTACTTCGTTGTACAAACCACTATTGTCTAACTTCGCATCATAGTTATTAGATGTTAAATCTTTCCAATCCTCCGTGTTGTGACTGTGACTTCTAGCACTATATCCATCGACTCTAAATATTAAGCCGTCTGTATTTACTCTATATTTACCGTAATTAACTTTACTTGACATTTTTAGTATCCTCCTCCATATCCGCCAGTATTAGAGCCAGCAGATACAGAATATCCATAATTAGCTGTAGTATTTCCTGTATCAAAATTCTTAGAAAATTGTATATAATTGTTTTTTATCTCATCTGAATTAAGTGTTCTGTTATAAACTGAAACTTGATATATTTTTCCATCTGAGTTTTTCTTTTGAGATATCTCTGAACCATCTACCGTATAAGCTGTAGCAATAGGATAATCTCCTATAGAAAGTTTTAAATTAGTTCCATCATAAAAATTAGTATTACCCGGTCTGTATTTATCGAACTGAGCCTTAGTCTTAGGCTTCCCTCTTTTCGCTGGCACATTACCATTGTCTTCAAAAGATACTTGGGTTTCAGTTGCTAAACCAAAATTAGGATTAGTAAAAGCCGATATTAAAGAATTGTCAGAATCAAAATTTAAATTATTAATTGATCTATAAACAAGATACCAGCTAGCCTCAGGAACGTTGGCCCAGCTAACTCTTACGCCGTAGCTCGTTCTGTTAGGTCCTATGTAAATGCTTTGCTCATTTGAAGCTTGAGACTCTCCATCATTGTTAAAAGAAGCCACTTTGTATGCTACTATAGTTGCATTAGTAAACACTTCATTTGAGGTCAAAGATGGATATAGGTTTAATTTTAAATTACTTGGGGGGCGAAGAGTAGCAACGGAAGAAGAAGGTTTCTGATTTCCATTAACGTAAAACTTTACCTTGTCTGCGGAAGTCTTAGACATATCTATAGCTAAGCTAACATTATATATAGTAGAATCTTGTATTTCTTGATTAATAGTATGAGCGCTGTAAACAAGCCCAAATTGATTATACAAGTTACAATGTATCTTACCTTTTTCAATGTAAACATGTTGCTTCCTCGATAAAGATTCTTTAGATACGAACCTAGAAGAACCTTTTGTTACATCAGAATACAATAAAGTAGACACATCTTCTGAAGCTGACGTTAAGTTGATCCAAAATTCATAAGTCTTTTTGGTCGTGCTGCCTACATTAAAAGAGGAAGAAAACCCAGACTCGGTACCACTAATACCTAAATTAGCAAAGCTTCCTGCAGCAAAAATTGGCAAAGAAGAATCATCGAAATCATTTGTAGCAACACTTAATGAATTTTTATTACCACTTAAATCTTTTAAACTGTTTAGAGATGACCTTGGTTTTTCATATCTGGTGAACTGAGTTCTTATAGACCCTTTTTCTAGCTGAGGATTCTTGTAAAGCATATAGCCATCTTTTCTTTCGCTGGCAGAACTTGTTCCTTCATGAGGCCAAAGATATACAGTGTGCGTTAGAGTCCTTGTGATTATACCAGAGGCTCCCGAAGTGCCTGCTGTACCTGCTGTGCCTGCACTCCCAGAAGTAGCTTTTATCAAGCTTCTCAAGCTAGGTGTAAAATTGATTGATACTACTTGCCAAGTTCCTGTTTTAGAGAAATCATAGTATCCATAGCTTTTCCCATTTTGATCTGTAGCTTTTACAGATATCACAGGGAAAAAGCCAGAAGTTTTTGCGTGAGTTTTAGAAACAAATACTTCACAAGAAAATATATACTCTTTATCTATATTAAGTCTTATATTAGCAAAAGTATGCATTCCATGAAGAACGTTACTGACTCCACTACCAGAATAGTATTCATCAGACCACCCTGCGTATTTATAAACCACATCATTAGAGGACATTGTGCCAGTAGCTAGAGATTTATACATGCCTTGTAAGTCTGGATCTTTATCTTTATATATTCTATAAAAAGCATTTGGAGTCCCTCCCAGTCTAGCTGAAAAATCACTGTTATCTGCTGCAGTAGGAATCAAATTAACTGCAGGCTTGCCGGGATAGCTCTTGTAATAAAGTTCGTTCGTATAGAGAACTAACCCATTAACTTTTTTTCTAAGTTCTCCATTACTAGCTGACATTACGGTATTACTCCACTATATATAAATGAACCTACTATTAGGTTTTGATGAGCCGAATCTCCTGTGTGGGGATAACGAAGGTATGTTGTCATAGACTGGTGAGCTGCTCCGCTGATCGTTATGCCGCTAACCATTGTGTACATATTTACGCCGCTTTGATAAGTTGTAATTTCATCGTGATCAGCTACTCTTTCTAGTTCTACACTTTGTTTAAACCTCGAAGTTTTAGCGAAACTTACAGAACCAGAGACAAGTTCACTCTCGTTTCTTTTAGAAAGATAATCTTCATTTACATGGCTTCGTAAATTAGTATTTAAATTGGTAATCTTTACATCTAAAGCTCCGCTTGTTGTGTCTACTAAACCAGTTACGAAACCGCTTACCCCGACTCCACTTTGCCCTGTTATGTAATCAAGAAGAGTTTGCCCTGAGGTGATTAAATTACCACTAATCTCATCAGCGTCAGCTTGAGCTCGTGCTGCATCAGTATTGACAACTAAACCACTAAGCTCTAAATTTTTGCCGCTTATGAATTCTATATCCGACTTTAACTCTGTATAAAGAGAAGAAGTGTAACCGCTTAGATTTGTACCGGACTCTATTAGTCTAGAATTTATGGCTCCACTTACAGAGTCTATGTAGCCAGATATATCTCCGCTCACACTTGCCACATAACCGGAACCAACAAAACCAGAAGGATTACCTGAATAAGGATAAAATCCGGTAATGTTATTTGCACTACCGGATAAGCTCTCAGAATTTGGTCTTAGTAGAAATTCTTTTAAACTACCAAGATCTATCTGGCCTGTACCAATAAGTTGAGGCATACAGACATAATTACACTCTATCTACCTTCAGCTAGAATAGACTTAGCTCTGTCAGAAGGCTCTTTATTATTTTTCTTATTAGATGATACAGGTTTCTTATAAGCTAAAACATGCTTTTTGAATTCTCTAATTAGCCTGTTGGTAAGAAGTTGTCTATTGTCTACTGGCAAAATACCAATTTTTACAGCATGTGCATGAAGGTCAGTTTTATTCATACCCTTGATTTGAGTAGTGTATACGTCTTCATCAAGAGTTCCATACTTTGAGTTACCTGTATCTCCCCAGATTTGATCTAAAGAAGTTTTTTCGTAAGATTGTTTCTCCTCCATCGCATGAGTTTGAATCATTTCTTTCGACTTTTCTTTACTTTTTGAAGTTTTTTTCCTTTTAACTGCCATAACTTAACCTTTCTC
>CEUT01014909.1_pt1 | contig 10185 bp, 8 predicted proteins | sample 531401 | NCBI WGS metagenome assembly CEUT01 (sample SAMEA2622821, study PRJEB7988) | marine metagenome | biome: marine biome (ENVO:00000447); feature: surface water layer (ENVO:00002042); material: "saline water (ENVO:00002010), including plankton (ENVO:xxxxxxxx)" | depth 5 m | reverse complement strand
AAAAGATAGATGAAAAACTTGACAGACTCTTCGAGGTTAAATAATGAGTAAGAAAAAAAATAAAAAAACTAGAGCTAGAATAGCAACAGAACGTAAAGATTATCGTACTGGTGGACGTGTGGCTTATCAAACTGGTGGTGAAAATGAACGTGAAATAGGAAGAGAAAATGAACGAGAAGCTGCTGCACAAGAAGAGTTTACAAAACAATATCAACAAGATAATCCTCCTCCGTCTGGTGCAGGAGGTGCAGCCGGTTCGCAACAAATGCAAGACTACAATAAAAAAATGGCAGATGCTTACAATGCTAAAAAAGCTGCTGATGAAGCTGCTAAAAAACAAAAAGAAAAAGGAGATGATCCTACACCTATAGTTGATCCTGACGAAAGAAAAGAAAGAATTGCTCGTACTGCAGAAACTATGGAAAAAGCTAAAGCCGGTACAGTTCCGGATGCTGCAAAAATACCTGATGCAATAAAAGTAGATGCAGATGATCCTTTAACAAAACAAGCAAAAACAGAAATGGCAGAGCCTACAGATGTTGTAGGTAGTACTGCTGCACAGCCAACAGCAGAGACAGTTTCTACAGTAACAGATGTTGCACAAGCGGAAACTCCAACTACTGTAACTGCAGCTACAATGGATGCAACAACCGTAGATGAAACAGTAGATGTACAGGCTGCAGAAGGAACAGTTTCAGATGAAGCGATTGCAGAAGCTGCCGGAGTAGAAAGAACTCCTCCAATAGAAGGTGCTGATGTAGAAGTACCCGAAGGGGCGTTAGCTGAAAGAGTTGTAGGTACACTTAGCGAAGGGGCTAAATCTACAGCAGCAGTTAATGTTGGAACAAGTTTAAGAAAAATTACTAGAGCTAAAAAACAATTAAGAAATGCAGGTCTTACAGAAGATCAAATAGATGAAATTGGTGATGATATAGAAGCTCTTGAAGAGAGACTTACAGATTTTACAGAAGAAGAAAGAGGATTGATAGCAGGTGTAGATAAAGATATTCTTGTATCTACGCAACTTAACGGATTACTTGAAGGTATGGAGAATGGACAGATTCCACCTTGGGCTGCTCCTGCAGTCGCACAAGTAGAACAAATGTTAGCTGCTAGAGGACTAAGTGCATCTAGTGTAGGAAGAGATGCTTTATTTAATTCTATTATTAGAGCAGCTATGCCCCTCGCTCAAAGTAATGCTACTGCACTTCAACAAGCTGCTGCTCAACAAAGAGATATTGAAGCAAAAGAAGCTGAAGCAAATGCACAAAGAGCACAACAAACTGCTTTAAAGAATGCAGATAATGTTTTTAAAATGGACATAGCACAGTTCTCAGCAGATCAACAAACAAATTTATTTAACAGTAAATTTTTGCAAACTGTTGCATTAACAGAAGCTAACAACGATCAACAAGCTGCTGTGCAAAATGCTGTGTTATTATCTCAAGCTAATTTAGCTGAAGCTAATTTTAATCAACAAACACAAATTAGAAATGCCCAAGCTTTTTTAAGTATGGATATGGCAAATTTAAATAATCAACAACAAGCTAATGTTCTTAAAGCTCAACAAGAACAACAAAGAGTATTGTCTAATCAAGCTGCTCAAAACGCTGCTGCTCAATTTAACGCAGCAAGTGAAAATCAAACTAATCAGTTTATGGCAAGCTTAGAAGCAAATATGAATCAATATAATACTTCTCAAATGAATGCTATAAAACAATTTAATGCAACTCAAGAAAATGCTGCAGAAGCAAGGCGAGCAAACAGAGAAGCAGATATAAACAAATTTAATGCTCAGTTACTTACACAAGTAGAGCAGTTTAATGCACAGCAAGACTTTGCAAGAAATCAATGGAATGCACAGAATGCTGCAGCAGTTGAAGCTTCTAATGTACAATATAGAAGACAAACAAATACATTAAATACTGCAGCACAAAATCAAGTGAATATGCAAAATGCAATGAATGCGTTTAGCATGTCTTCACAAGCTTTAGCATTCTTAGGACAAGAACTACGAGATCAAGCAGACTTTGATTTTAGATCAGTAGAAAATGAAGAAAATAGAAAAGCTCAAATTATTTCAACAGCAATTGCCAATGAAGGTAAGCCGGGTGAAAGATATGATGATTATCTTAATAGTCTATTAACATCATTAGGTAATTCATATAGATCAGGATTAGGATTAGGATAGGAGAAACAAATGGGATTTTTAAGAAAAGTTGGAAGAAAAATAAAGAGAGGAGTCAAGAAACTTTTTAAAAGTAAAATAGGTAGAATCCTTGGTGGTATTGGATTGTCGATGATATTTTGGGGAGGAGCAAAAGCTTTGTTTGGACAGACACAGTGGTGGCAAAATATGCAGACTGGCTTAAATAAATTAACAAAACCTTTTGGTACAAGTGATGTTACAAATGCTGTAAATGAAACTAGTAAAGTTATGGATGTAGCCACTGCTAGTAAAGACGTTGTTACACCTACTGTTACAAAAGATATTCCGTTAATAGATAAAGTTAGTTCAACAGCTAGTTCAACTCCTAGAGTTGTAGATGCAGCAACTGCAGTAAAAGATATTACTCCTGCCGAGGTTTTAAAAGATAGACCACTAATAGATACAATTGATAATCCTAGATTTACTGATAGAGTTAAAGACTTCTTTACTCCAGATGGAGGAAGACGAATCAAAGAATATTTTGGAAATGACTTTGTACCAGATTTAGCTAAAGGAGTAGTAACAAACGTAGCACTTGATGCAGTTGCCGGAACTCCTGAACAACCTTTTGTAGGAGGAGGAATTATGCCTGCCCCTATTCAAGAACAAGCTCAAGCAGCATACATGGCAGATTTAAATGCATCTATGCCACAATCAGGTATTCAAAATTTTCAACAAGCACAACAAAGTTTACTTTACGGAACTTTATCTCCTTACTATCTACAAGAACAAGCAAGGATGTATAGTTAATATAGGACAATACTATGGCAGTTTCAGAAAAAGCAATTAATTTTATTCAAGGTAGTCTTGAAAGAGGAAGACCTATTCCCGGACAAAGTTTAACAAACTCTCCGGACCAACCTTATAGATGGGAGCAACCTCCTGAATACGCTAATCCTAAAGAAGCAATGTTGTATGTATTTGAAACATTAACCGTTCCAGAAACTACAACAAATATGTTGTTATCATTAGATAATGGAGTTGGTGTAATAGATATAGCTTCAATAACTTTGTACTCAGGATTTTTAGAAGGTAAGTGGAGTCCTGATATGATGATGTTATTAATGGAGCCAACTATGTATATGATCATGGCATTGGCTGAAAAAGCAGAAATCGAATATCAACTAGAAGCAGGTGATGATGAAGGTCCACAAGAAATGGATACAGACAATCAAATTAATACTATAACAAGTGGGATTAATCAGTTAGATAGATTAAGAAAAGAAGCAGCAAATAGAGTAAGCCCACAGTCTGTACCTGAAGATGTACGGGAAGTTATTGAAGAAACAACTCTTTCACCAAGTTTATTAGAAAGAGTAAAACAAGAACCACAAGAAAGTTTATTATCAAGAGAGAAATAATATGGCAGAAGAGTACAAAAGTTTACTAGGAAGACCCGGTTCAAGCTTTGCAGATATTGCATCGGCATATATCACTGGAAATAGAAAAAGTGATAACAGAGCACGTAACGTATTATTTGCTAGTTTATTATTTAATGCAAAAGAAAGTAGAATGCAATCTAATGTATTAAAACAATTAAAGGAATTAGAAAGAGAAAAAACATTTGAACAGTCTAATGTAACTGCAAAGTGGAATGCCTACAATAAATTAATGACCGAAGATGAAGCTTACAAGAATAATCCAAATCATTTTAGATTAAAGGCTGAAGCAGAGTTTAATCGAGTCAATCCAAATTTTAAATTAGATACGGAATCACAACGAAAATTTAGAGAAACCGAAGTTTCTGAATATGAAACTGCTATGTTAAATTTACATAACGAAAAATTAAAAACTGGTGATGTAAAGAAAAGATTAACAAAAGAACAGTTCTTTAAACCCTTTGAAGATTATTATGTTTCAGAACAAGAACGCATATCTGCTCCAAAGAATGTTAGTTTAGTTCATAAAGCATGGGATTATGTCACTGGTGATAGAAAACAGGAATTAACTAAAACGCAAAGAGAAACTGCTAAAAATACTGCTACACAAGCTTCTTTTGAAAAGCTGTTGAAAGGAGATGTATTTAATGGTGAAGAAGCAATTAAACTAGCTCGTGATCCTAATGAGTTTGATTTTACACAACAAGAAGCTATTTTATATATTAATCAAAACATTAAAAATGATACTATTGCAAATGATACTATTGATATGATTACTAAAGAGGATAGTGATACAAAGTACACATTAAATGATCTAAAAGGAAAATTAGTTAGTAGTAATGTAAATCGTGAGATTAATCAAATTAGAAAAAAAATACAAGGAATTGGCATACAATATGATCAAGCTTATAAAGAAATACATAAAGGTAACTCTGCGTTAATTGATGAAAATGGAAACATTATACAAACTGACGAATATCTACAAGGCAGAAAAGATGAGATTGCATTAAAATCTGGCATTGGAGATGAGGCTACTATTAAATTTAATAGAACTTTAAGAAACTATGAAAATGCTATCCAAAAAGGAGATGACAAAACTGCAGCTTTTTATAGAGCACAATTACAATCATTTACAATAGGTGTTGCAGATAGAGCAATTTTAACTAGTATTATGAATATAGAACTCGATCCAATTGAAGGTCCAAAATTACTACAAAAACTAGAACAAGATGGACGAACAATAGAACAATGGCGAGCCAAAACATATTCAAGTGGACAAGATATTGTTGATTCAGCATTAGGTATTTAATATTATGGTAATACCAACACGTCCTTTTAATATATATCAATCCTTAACAGAAGAAGGTAAAAAAGAGGCTAAACGTACAGGAGCAGGAATAGCTTCTCAAGTTGTACGTGAAGGCATTGAATTGTCTAGACTCATTACTGATCCTTCACAAGAAGAAATTGTCAAAACTGAAGATTTTCTAGAACAACTGTATTCTGGAATTGTTGGTAAAGAAAATGTGATTAGAACTCAAAGAGGCGATAAAGAGGTTGTTACGATTGCCGAACCCGAATCAACTGCAGGACAAATAACAAGAGATGTTGGTGCATTTGCAGTTAGTCTAGCAGGACTTGGCAAGATTACTAAACCTTTACAAGCTCTAAACGTAGTTCAAAAAGCTAAAACAGTTGCTCCTAAAACTGTTGCTACAGCCGGTATTGTTGCTAGAGGAGAAGCTGCTGCTCAATTATCTCTTAATCCATACGAAGAAAATTTAGCAAATGTATTAGGAGATATGATTGATGACAATCAAGTAGGTGTACTTAGCAATCTTGAAAAGTATATGCTAGAACCTATCAAGTCTAGCCAAGAGAAAACAGAACTTCAAAATAGAGTAGGGCTATTAGCAGAAGGTTTATTGCTAACAGGAGCATTTCAATTTGCAGAGGGGGCTATTAGAAATAGAGAACAAATTAAAGAAGGTTTAATTAAAACTTTAGATTCAATTAAAGCAAAAGGTCCAGAATATGCAAATGCTTTTATAAATAAAACTAGACGACTCAAACAACAAGATAATTATTTAAAAGAAAAAAGTATTGCTGCAAGAAAAGAATCCATTGAACTTGCAAAACGACAACTTGTTGATCAACCTGATCTTGATATGGGGGATATTGATGCTTTAAGTGGTGTTGGATTAGATCGATATAAGTTAAGTACTATAAACATTGTACGCAATACTGCAAATGCTCTTGGTAAAACTTTTAGTAGTAGAGGGGGGCGAACTAAACAGTTACATGAAAAGTTTTTAAATACCAAATTTACTAAAGAAAAATGGGATGCAACTATTGATCATGTTGGAAGAAATCTTGAAAAAGCTATTGAAGATATTTATAGAGCAGTAGGTAGAAATAAAGATGATGTTATAGAAGATATTAATAAAATATTATTTACAGATTACAGAGTTCCCGGAATCATTACATCTAAAGGAAGCAAAGCTCCTATTAGACAGCAAGAGCAATTCTTAAAAGAACTACAAAGGTTTCCGGAAGAAGCTCGTGGTCCAATTTTAAAAGCTAGAGAGTTACAAGATAAATTATCTAAATTATTATTAGACATAGAAGATGTACCTATTGCGGATAAAGAAATTATTCGAGATCAACTTGGATTTTATGTTCGTGAAAGTTACAAATTATTTGAAGATGCTCACTACACTCCAACGGTGTCGGCTACTAATGAAGCTAGAAGATTTATAAAAAGAGAAATATTAAAAAATAATCCTAATATAAATAAAGCAGATTTACAACTTACTGTGCAATCAGAAATGGATAAACTTGCAGGAGGTAAAGGACAATTTGCAAATTTAGCAAGAGGCTTTGAAAGTTTTAGCCAGATTAGGACAGGTTTATTAGAAACAAAAAAAGAAATTCCACAACCTATTAAAAATTATCTTGGAGAGATTACAAATCCAACTGATAAATTATTAATATCTATGAGAAAAATATCTCAATTTGTAGAGGATACTAAGTTTCATAATCAAGCCTATAAAGATGGGAAAGATATTTATTTTTATGATAAGAATAATGTTCCCGGATTTACTGAACAAATTCCTTTTATAAAAGATGCGAAAGTTCAACCTTATGGAGATTTATCTGGAAAATATACAACTCCTGAATTAGCTCAATATTATACAACAAGATATGAGCAAGGATTGTCAAGTATTATTCCTGAGAAAGGTTTTATTGGAGGCACATGGAGAGGTTTGTTATTTTTAAAAAGTCAAGCACAAAAATCTGCTACAACCAGAAGACTAACTACACATTTAAAGAATATTTTTGGTGGTGCTCAAATAACTGCAGCTAATGGATTAAGTTTAATTAATCCTCGTACTTTTAAAGAATCTTTTACAAGTGTTAAAAATCAACTTCAAAGAAGCACAGATGTTGAAGAACAAAAGTTAATTGAAGAATTTGCAGGACAAGGAGTGCTTAATAAAAGTGCTGTAATTAATGATTTAAACAATATCAGTAGAGAGGCTTCTGAAGCTAATTTTATAAGAAACATTTTTAATAGACCTATTGAATATATCCGAAAAATTCCAGTTCTTAGAAAAATACCTGAATTAGATGAGAAAGTTACTGAAGTTTATATTGCCGAAGATGATATATGGAAGATAAATATGTATAAACAAGAAAAAAATTATCTTTCAAGGTTTAATAAAGCTCTTCCCGAAGGATCACAATTTGATGAATTTAGATTATCTACGGAACAAGCACTTCAAAACGAAGCCGGACGACTTACACGTAATGGTCTTCCGAATTATGATTTAGTTCCAGAATTTTTTAAAGAACTACGAGCAGTTCCGGTTATCGGCACGTTCTTTTCTTTTTTATCTGAGTCTGTTAGGTTAGGATATAGAATTCCCGTTCAAGGTTTTACAGAATTATCTGAAGCTAGAAAATTACAGTCATTAGGTGCAACCGAAGCAAGTAAAATAAAAGCTAAAAGAGGATTAGATAGATTAACTGGATTTGGTGTTGCAGGTGTTGGAGGAGGTGCTGCTGCAACATCTATAGCAAACTATGCATATGGGGTTGGTGAAGATTTAATTGAAGATTTAAAACCCTTTTTACCAGAATGGATGCAAAATGATAATGTAGTTTACACAGTTAATGAAGAGGGTGTGCCTATAGTTTACAATGTAACTCCTTGGGATGCTTTTGATTTTCCAAGAAAACCTTTTCAAACTGCATTACACATAGCATTAAATCAAGATTTAACTGAAGAACAACAAGAAAAATATTGGCTAGACTTAGTAGATGAAGTGTTTACTCCGTTTTTTGGAGAATCATTAACACAGGAAACAATAACTGCATATATAAATAATGGTAGAACTATTGACGGAAAAATATTAACTAATCCATTTGATCCTAGTCAACGATATGATCAAGAATTAGGAAGACGAGATGCTAATAATTTTTTCATTGTAGTAGCTAATTTAATTGAAACTTTAGAACCGGGAACATTAACTGATACAAGAAAATATCTTGGAACAAAGTTAGGACAAGATAAGACAGAATTTGATCAAGATATTTATCAAACAGATGCTTTAATAAAATGGGTTACTGGATTTGGAGGTATGCCTTTTAATAAAGAATATATTGAAAATATTTATGAATTTAAAATATCTGATTTTAAAAAAAGACAGTCTAGTTTGCGATCAGAATTATATGCTTCTATTAGCTCAGATATTGGACCTGACAAATTTGAACAAAACTGGCTCAAGACAAATCAAAAATATTATAAAGCTTATAAAGAATTACATACAATATCTCATGCAGCAGATAGATTAGGTATTGCGACTCTTTCAAAATTAAGTGAAGGTGGAATTTCAAGAAGAGATATGTTTTCATTTTTACCAAATAATTATTTCTTTACTCCATTAGTATTAACAGAAACAATGAAAGAAAAAATTCTTGAGACTCCTAATTTACAAAATGAAGCATATGATTTATTTATTAGATTAGATGAACTTGAAAAAACTTTAAGCTCATTACCAGTTTTAATAGACGAAGAAAAAGGTAGAACTCCTTTACAAGAATCTGAAGCTGAAGAATTTTTTGAAAATGTAAGAACTCAAAAAGTTACTGGAGGTTTAATTGAAGGATCAGAAGATGTACCTTACACTAAAGAAGAACCAGAAGAACGAATTAATCCTTTTACTGGAGAGCCTTATACAGCTATTTATGAGACACCTAGACTTGGTTTTGCAAAAGGTGATGAAGTTAAATTAAGTAAAGAGGAGTATCAAGAACTTTTTAATGAGCCTTCTCAAGTAGAATCAAAAGAAGAAACAGAATCTTTTAGAGATATTATTCAAGGATTTACGGATGGATTAAGCGACATATCAAAAGGTATATCTAAAACTTTTAAAGACAGTAAAAGTTTAACAGAGGACCAAGCAAAGTTTTTATTACAGTCTAGAAAATGAAATACAACGACTACTTAGAACACCTTGAACTTAGAGAAGGTAACGAGGAATGTGTATATCTTGACAGTCTTGGCAAGCCTACATGTGGTGTAGGGCACTTGTTGACTGAAAGAGAACGCCAAGTCTACCAAGTAGGTGACGAAGTTTCAGAAGAACAAAGAACTGCATGGCTAGAAGAAGATGCTGCAAAGGCATGGGAAGCTGCTGCTCAACAAATAGAAGATTTAGGTATTGAAGATGCAGAGTTTATTATAGTATTAGGGTCGGTTAATTTTCAATTAGGCACACGATGGATGGATAAGTTTCCTTCAGCTTACAAAGCTTTGAAGAATAAAGACTATGATGAAGCTATCCGACAAGTCTCAACAGGTTCTGGAAAGGATGGTCAATCTAAATGGAAAGAACAAACACCAGTAAGAGTTGAAGATTTTGTTACAGCTATTGACAAATTAAAATAAGGATGCTATAATGATATTGTACTTAGAGGACCAACTCGAATCTTGTTATAGGCAATACTGCTTACATCAAATTAAACAAGACATGCCCTTCATGACTTTAGACAACTTTAGAGATATGTTTGAAGACCTCATGGCAGAAATATATAAGGACGAAGAATGAAAGATATGTTAAAGAATTTAGTAGGTGCGGTAGCTCCTACAATAGGTACTGCTCTAGGCGGTCCTATGGGCGGTATGGCTGCCAATATGATAGCAGATGTACTAGGTGTACCTAATACACCAAAGGCTATTGAGAAAGCTATACAAGAAGCTACGCCAGAACAAATGCTTGAACTTAAAAAAGCTGAACAAGAGTTTGAACTTCAAATGAAAGAACTAGATGTTGATGTATTTAAGTTAGAAGTAGCGGATGGTCAAGATGCTAGACAAACTTTTAGTAAGGACTGGACAGCTAGAATAGTAGGTGTATCTGTAGTTGGCGGATTCATGGGTTATATATTTTTAGTAACCCTTCAACCTCCAGAGCAAAATTCGGAAGCGTTAATAAACTTAGTACTTGGTTACTTAGGTGGATTAGCATCGGCAGTAATTAGCTTTTACTTTGGAGCATCACATAAATCAGATTAATGAAACAGAAATTAAAA
>CEUT01061202.1_pt1 | contig 10201 bp, 17 predicted proteins | sample 531401 | NCBI WGS metagenome assembly CEUT01 (sample SAMEA2622821, study PRJEB7988) | marine metagenome | biome: marine biome (ENVO:00000447); feature: surface water layer (ENVO:00002042); material: "saline water (ENVO:00002010), including plankton (ENVO:xxxxxxxx)" | depth 5 m | reverse complement strand
GACATTCTTGTTCTAAAGAACAACAAAGGAACGGAGGATAACCGTGTCAGAAAACTTGACTATTCAATCCAGATTTCAAAACTTTTCTACGAACGTTTCATCCAGAATGGAGAGATTAGCCTCTTCTCACCGCATGACGTACCAGGTCTCTATGATGCTTTTGGCACTGATAAGTTTGACAGCTTATATGTTAGTTACGAACGAGATGACTCTGTTCCTAGAAAGACTATCGGAGCGCAAGAACTGATTCTTGATTTAATAAAGGAGAGAGCAGAGACTGGTCGTATCTATATTATGAATATTGACCACTGTAACAGTCATTCATCCTTTGTTGATAAGGTGAATATGAGTAATTTGTGTCAGGAAATTACACTACCGACAGATCCTCTTCAACATATTGATGGTAAAGGTGAAATTGCTCTATGTATTCTTTCTGCCGTTAACGTTGGCAAAATTAGGAGTGATGATGAATTGGAAGATCTCTGTGATCTTTCTGTCCGTAGTCTAGAGGAACTGATTGATTATCAGAAGTATCCTATCGTTGCTGCTGAATTAGCCACAAAGGCACGTAGATCCCTTGGAGTGGGTTATATTGGTCTTGCACACTATCTTGCCAAACTTGGGTTCAAATATGATTCACAGGAGGCGTGGGACGCTGTTCATGGACTATCAGAATCTTTCCAATATTACCTTCTAAAGTCATCAAATCAGGTTGCTAAAGAGAAGGGTGCATGTGAATATTTCCATAGGACTAAATATGCAAATGGCATCCTGCCAATTGACACATACAAACAAGATGTAGACGAGATCACTAATATCGATTATGAGCATGATTGGGAATCTCTTAGGACATCTATAACCACCTATGGTCTTAGGCACTCAACATTATCCGCGCAAATGCCTTCGGAGAGTAGTTCCGTTGTGTCAAATGCAACTAACGGAATTGAGCCTCCCAGAGGATACTTGTCCATTAAGAAGTCAAAGAAAGGGCCGCTTAAGCAAATTGTCCCTGGATTCACAACATTAAAGAATAATTACACTTTACTGTGGGACATGAAATCCAATGATGGGTATGTTAAAGTGGTCTCAGTGATACAGAAATTCTTTGATCAAGCCATTAGCGGAAACTGGAGTTACAATCCAGAAAACTATGATGATAATGAGGTCCCCGTATCAGTCATGATAAATGATCTATTAACTACATATAAGTACGGGTGGAAAACATCATACTATCAGAATACAAATGATTTGAAGTCTGATGAAATGGACGATGATAAGATTGATAAATTAAATTCACTAATTCAAGAACTAGAAACCGAGGAGGAAGATTGTGAGTCTTGTACAATTTAAGACAAATGATTCGTTTAATACAAATGATTCTGTAAAACCTAAAATGAAAGTTGATTCACTTACAGTTTTCAATTCTGAACAAGTGGATACCCTAAAGCAACCAATGTTTTTTGGTGCTCCATTAGGGGTACAAAGATATGATTCTTATAAGTATCCTGTCTTTGAAAAATTAACCACTCAACAACTAGGGTATTTTTGGCGTCCTGAAGAAGTCTCACTTCAGAAGGATCGCTCAGATTATCAAACCCTACGTCCAGAGCAAAAACATATCTTTACTTCTAATTTGAAGTATCAAGTTATGCTAGACTCTGTGCAAGGAAGGGGTCCTGGTATGGCTTTTGCGCCATATTGTTCCCTTCCCGAACTAGAAGCGTGTATGAAGGTTTGGGAATTTATGGAGATGATCCATAGTCGTTCCTACACATACATCATTAAAAATGTGTATGCTGATCCTTCAGAACTCTTCGACACCATACTCCAAGACCCAAAGATTCTAGAGAGAGCAACAGCTGTCACTGAATCCTATGATGATTTTATCTCAAGTGCCGCTGAATATGCCAGTGGTAATATGTGGCAACATGTCTTGGATGAGGTTCCTGTAGCCGCATCAACCCTCTATGAACTCAAAAGAAAACTCTACCGAGCAGTCGCTAACGTCAACATCCTGGAAGGAATTAGGTTCTATGTCTCCTTCGCATGCTCGTTCGCATTTGGCGAACTTAAGCTTATGGAAGGATCGGCAAAAATCATTTCTCTTATCTCCAGGGACGAAAATCAGCACTTGGTCATCACTCAGAACATCTTGAATAAGTGGAAACAAGGTGATGATCCTGACATGAAAAAGATTGCCATGGAAGAGGAATCTTGGGTAATTAGGACATTTGAATCAGCAGTGAATCAAGAAAAACTTTGGGCAGAATATCTGTTTAAAGATGGTTCAATGATTGGTTTGAATGATAAATTACTCAAAAACTATGTAGAGTGGATTGCAAATCGTCGCATGAAGTCTCTTGGCATTAAACCAATTTACGATATTGCAGCGAAGAATAATCCACTTCCTTGGACTGAACATTGGATTACATCAAAGGGACTACAAGTAGCTCCACAAGAAACTGAGGTAGAAAGTTATGTCGTCGGTGGAATCAAACAAGATGTCAAAAAAGACTCCTTCGCAGGATTCAAACTTTGATAATTTTGAAAAAATATGGGAAGAAATGGATCGTATTGAACCATTAACTCCCATTAAATCAAGACAAGAGAAGGGCTAATTGCCCTTCTTTTTTTATAAATAAAAACAGGAAAAAAGTTCGTTTAAAAAAATGCAGCCCTCTAATCAATTAAAAGGACTAGTTGAGTCATATAATTCGGTATATGCCAACAGACAGGAACTTGAAGAAGCAAAACTAATTGCTGAGACCGTTATCAACTCTGTAGGCGTCTACATGGTTGAACAGGGTTATTCTGAGTCCGATGTAAAAGATTTCTTTAAGACATCATCAATCGCTAAAATTGATGATGTAGTTGAAGAAGCACTGAATTCACAATCAGTTCAACCCTATCTAAACGAGTCAGTTCTATTTGAAACTCATCTCAGATATATTCCTGGTGCCATGGCAACCAGAATGAAGAATGAGTCTCCTGAGATTGTATATCAACTTGCTCAATCGATTGTTGAGTTCATTGATCTTCCAGGTGGAAAATCTGGAGAAAAATATGGAAGAGGAGTCCGAAAACAGGCTGGTGATACCCTCAGAGGTCTCGCAAGATTTGGCAGAGGCGCGAGGGACATGCTTGGATCTGGAATTAAAGGCCTCACTGGTCAGAAAACTACCTCTACAAGAGGTGCAGATAGGGCGGCCAACCTTGTAACTAGAACTTTATCCACTCCTGCCAGAACTGCCGCTGGTTTTGTTGGTGGTGCTGCTCGCGGTCTAATGGGTGGTGGATCAAAACCTGCAACTCCCAAAACAGACAGATTAGATAAAGACGAGAGAAAAGCCAAAGCAACTCCCGCAACAGACAGATTAGATAAAGACGAGAGAAAGCAACGCGCTCAAAGTAAGAGTTCTACTAGTGCTTCCTCAGGTGGTGGTGGTTCCTCAACTGCTCCTGCTAAACCTGCTCCTGCTAAACCTGCTGCTGCTAAACCTGCACCTGCCGCTCCTAAAAAGGATAACATGGCTAGCAAGTCAAAGGCAGAGCGCATGTCTGCTTTCGCTAAAGCAAATCCAAAACTTGCTGCACGTCAGGCAGAGAGAGATCGCACCAGAGGAACTAGTGCTACCACTAATCCAATGTTAAAAGATCGTAAGAGTAGCATGCCAGCTCCTGATAAGAAAGTAAGTTCTGGTCGCCTGAGCAAAGCTCTTGCCAGTGTTAAACCCATGAAGAAGGAAGATGTTGATGAACTAGATATGGTGGTGCAATACCTTGTCTCTGAGGGCATCTCAGACTCCCTAGAATCCGCTCTAACCGTTGTTGAGGGTCTAAGTGATCAATTCATCAACAGCATCCTTGAGCAGTGCTATTTGGGTTATGCAATGGTCGAACACCTAATCCAAAATGAAGAGGCTTCAACTGTTGAAGAAGCGAACTACATCATCTCTGAACTTGACGAAGAGAACCTAAATCTTCTCATTCAGAGCATCACTGAGGGTGGCATGACTGTCATGCCTGGACCAAGGGCATACATTAGAGTTGGTGGTCCTGAGAAAAAGGGTGACACCAGAGTGAGTGGTATTGGTCCTATCGGAACCTATGCCAGACAAACAGACAGACTAGATAAAGACGAAAGAATGCAACGTGCTCAAAAAGCTAAACCTCAGACTATGAAAATGACCGCTGACGGAAAACCTAGAAAATATTGATCTGAATTTAATCTTTCAAAAAGGGGCCTTGACAGGTCCCCTTTTTTTATGTACAATTGCCTTGTCAGAGGTAAAGAGGAATGAACAAAGCTAAACTTAAAGTATTAGTAATGGCTCTCAAAGAGATTATTGAAGAACTTGAATCTGAAGTTTATTCAGATACAGCGGCGTATACAACTCCTGATCGATTTAATCCAGCTGTCATGCAGGACTATGATGAAGTCTTTGATGATGACGGTTATCCAGACTAACTAAATATTTTTTAGTTTAGTCATTGTAATGTGACAAAGGAAGTAGATTATGAAAATCCCTGGATCTATATGGAGTCCCCTTTTAGTGGGAGCGATGTTGGGGACAACTATGGTTTTGTTTACAAAATTACCTGTAGCACCACGAATCGAACCTACATCGGTAGAAAATACTTCGTTCAAAAGCGAAAGCCTAGAACTAACCGTAGTTCTAGAAAGCGGAGAAGAGTTACGTCTGAAAGTAACTGGCGCAACTACTATGGAAGTTGTCCAGAACTTAATGAAGATATTAAAAGATATGGACGGGACGCTTTTACTAGAGAGATCCTTTCCTTACACAGCACACCAGGCCGTGTCAACTATGAAGAAACACGTCAACTCTTCCTCCATAATGTCTTGACGGAGGCCCTTGACGATGGTTCGCCCGCGTATTATAATAGCAATATCCTCGGTCGTTATTACAGGAAAGATTATTTTACCCATGATTCTTGAAACACTTACAGCATTTTTTATTCCAACCCCACCTCCAGTAGAACAAGTAACCGCTGTTCCCATTGAAGTTGTAGAAAAAAACTGGAAGTGCCCTGACTGCACACCTAACGAAAAGTATGTCCTTGAACAACTCCAAGAACACACCAGAATCACAGATCGGAATGCTCTCTCAACAATTCTGGGAAATATTAAACAGGAAAGTCTTTTCGTTCCCAACATATGCGAGGGAGGGGCTAGAGTTTCTTACCATAATTGCCATAGTGGTGGTTATGGGCTTATTCAGTGGACCTCAATAGGTCGCTATAATGCTTTGGGAAGTTTTTGTGCTAAGTATGATTGTGATCCCAGTAGTCTAGAAGGACAGACACGTTTCATGATTAATGAATCAACCTTTCAAAGATATCTCCCGATGTTTGAAGGTTCTGGACAATCTGTAGATCAATATATGGTTCCTGCCTTTTACTGGTTAGGATGGGGTATTGAAGGAAATAGAAGAAACTATTCTTACAACTACACTAAAAAACTTGTATGGATGAGTTAGCCGATGATGATAAATGTCCTGATTATATCAGAGACTACAAATCATATGCGTTCGGTGGTTTCCCTGTTACCCCGATTAATCTTCTTCGATTGATCAGTGATCTTGAGGGGTCATATCAACTCCTCAAGTATATGGGTTTTCAAGAAGACATGGATGCCCTTGACGAAATGAAAAAAAGATACTATAGTAAATACTTCAAACTCAAGAAAAAACTTAAGGGCTCATAGTTAAGAGGATATAACCTCCGCCTTCTAAGCGGATGTCCCTGGTTCGATTCCAGGTGAGCCTGCCTTGCGGAATTAGTTTAGAGGCAAAACTAAAGGTTTCCAACCTTTCGTCATCGGTTCGATTCCGATATTCCGCTTTTATCCATATATACAAAATGGTAATATCAGTTCAAGAATGAAGTTTCCTATTAAATTTTATGATGTCTTAGATGATGATTTATTTGATGCATGTCTTGATGAACTTGATAGACCAGTCTGGGCACTTAATAATGCATCATCGAAGGGATTGAGCAGAGCTTGGGGACTTGGAAATATTCATTCTGATTTGATATATTTTAAAATTGGATCTTATATCAAATTAAAGATATTAAAACATATAAGAGAGAAACTGCATCTGATTAAAATACATGCTAATGGTCAAACCGCTCTACAAAAAGGAGAGTTTCACCATGATTTTATGCAAGAATATGTTTGGACTTTTGTTTTATTTACTCAGGACAATTGGGATATTCAATGGGGTGGTGAATTTGTTTGCTTAGATCCAGAGACAGGAGAATATCATTACATTCCATATCTACCAAACGCTGGAGTTTTAATACCATCTCATTGGCAACATTATGGACAATCTCCAAATAATTTTACTGATGAACTTAGAACTACTCTTGCTTTCTGTTATTGTGTGACCGATAGAGTTGATGATATTATAAGTGAACATGAATATTCTTATACATACGATAGTAGGCATCCTAAAAGATTTATATGAAGGGTAGTTATGTTAACAGCAAAATGCAAACTGTGTGGAAAAGAATTGACAAGCACTAGCAAAATTAAGTGCTGTGGATGTCCAAACATGATGAAAGTATTGGATGATACAGTGGGAGCAAACGATTTGAGCCAAGTTGTTCTGCTGAATCATGAAAAAAGTATAAAATATAACGGACATCTGAGTTCAGATGACCTAGAATTCCAAGAGAACCGACGCAAACGTAAGGTTCGTAAACTAAACTTTGAAATCCGATGATCAACCTAGACCAACGCTATCACGACTATCTTCACACCAATAAGTCTCTAAACATTGATGGTGTCTGTGAAAAAGTAAAAGCCTATGGTTATACCTGTAATAGTAATGAGATTACGGGTTATTATGTCATGACAGAAAGTAAAAAACTATACTATGATCTAAGTGAAAAATTTCTGAGAATGGAGCGTGTCAAGTTAGAATCTGTTAAATAGTAACAATATGCAAACTTATGGAATTACAATCATCGGAAAAACAGTTTACATATGAAATGCTTTCTCGACAAGTTGCTGAGTGTGACGATATCGAAGAAGTGAAAGATATATTATTGAAATATGCTCTACTTTACTTAAAACAACAAGAAGTTTTGTCTGATTTGGGTCCACCTCCCACACCAATAATCTAAAAACATGTCCGACCTCAACTTGTCCGACTTAAAGTTGGAACGTAAGGAATGCCCTAAATGTGGGGCTGTCTGGATGAATGGTCAACATTACTGGAGAACAGGCGCTATAGGATCTGATCTAGACCTCGCAGGCCTTGTTTGCAACAATTATGGAGATAATACTTGTATTAATCCCCTCAAGGGTCGAGAGGGTGGAGACACTTGGGATGATCGCTTTGTGGATCTGACAAATGATTTTGCAGACCTCCACAAAAAAATGAATGACGAATACGAAAAGGATTGACACCCGCACCTCAATCCCCTATAATGACTAGGTAATCAATCAAAGCAATGACAATCACGGTAAAGTTCAAGAAAGACGTTCAGACCCTCAAGGGTGCAGCGAACGGAGATTTTCTTCTTGATGTGAAGAACCCAAAACTCTTCAAAAAGGTTCGCAAGTTCTATGAGTCCAATGGTGTAGTTTTTTCAGGAGATCCTTTGGATGATTATGATATGATGATGGATTATCTCTATGCCGATCTTGAGATCGTTGAGGCTGTTTAATGTTCTATAAGTTTCCCATTGATTTTGTTTATTGGGAACAAGTTGGTAATCATAAAAAAATAAAAGAAAGATTATTACCAACTATCCTGAACAAAAAAACAGAAACTATAGAGCCCCCAATTGGTTGGGAGTGCAATTTAAATACCAGTTTCAATATGGGTTCTGGATTCAATGACTTTCTTTTTGATGATGAGATTGTAAATGAAGTTATCTGGAAACCATTAGACAACATGTTTGAACAATTAGATGATTCTGTTTCTATTCCAGAAGAATCTATTGTTGACGACGCATGGTATAATGTGTATGAGGGCCTTGATGAACATCAAGAGGTTCACAATCACATTTCAAGTAAATTTTACAAAAATGGAATTGGATACTATACATCCTATTCAGCAATTTATTTGTTAGAACTTCATGAGGAAAAAAACTCAACTGTTTTTTATTCTCCTGCACCTCATACTGGAATAGAACCAATCTATCCTATCGCATTTAATCCATCAAACAAACATAAGATTAAAGAGGGAACCGTATTCATTTTTCCATCCCATCTTCTTCATTATGTAAATCCATCAAAAAACAATCGGATTACTATTTCTTACAACATTGCATCTAAAGCATGAACGATCTTGATCCTAAGTCTGTTGCCTCAACAAAGACTATTATTATTCATGAACGATTCCCATATCGATTTGTTCAAAGAGGATATATCCAATTGAATGGGAATCCTGATTTCCGTATGCAAAAAGCACATGAGTACACCAAAAAATACTCTGATGTCTATTTGTTTGATAACGGAGATCAGATGCTTCTTGCTATTGAAGACTCTGAATATGCTAAGTGGTTAGATCCAGATGGTGTCCCTGCATATGTGAAAGATTATGTAAAAGCAAATTACAAATGATTCATCATTTTTTCCCCACACCAATCTATGAAGTAGATTTAAATATTAATCCTGAGCGGTTTAAATCTTATTTAAATTTTATTGACGGCCTGAACTGGTCTCAGGATTTTGATACTTGGGGAAATCCGCATGGATATACTACTACGATAGATTACAAAGAAGATGTCTTATCACTTGATCCACTGTTTAGTTTGGCGACACGTATTGATATTGAAATGTCAAGATTCGTGTTCAATGATATAGGCATCGATCCAAAAGCACATTATATCGAACGAACAACTTCTTGGGCAAATAAGCAAAGTTTTGGGGACTACATAAGTACACACCTACATTCAAACTCTCATTACAGTGGTGTTCTCTACTTAGAAACCCCCAAAGATTCTGGAGACATACATTTTATTAATGAACAATGCACTTGGGGATATCCTGGTTTAGAGTATAATCTTCATTGTTCAAATGAAATTAATACTCCTTCAGTATCTTTTACTCCCACTACGCAAAAGTTGTTGTTATTTCCATCATTTCTAAAACATTTTGTTGATAAATCTCAATCAAAAGAGTTGAGATATAGTTTATCTTTTAATTACTTTGTCAAGGGTGAGTACATTGATGGAATGAGTTACTTAAATCTAAAATGAAAACAATTTATTATTATCCTTCAGAACAAGGATTTTCAGATAATGATTTAATAATGAATCCCGAGGAATCAATTCTTGCGGATGATAGATTTTCTTTTCACCCAGAAACATTAATATCTGAGACAGATAAGGAATTTTCTTTCTTTGAATGTCCCGCTTGGGCTCATAGAGCGAAAAGAATCTTTACAGTTAAATCACCAATCGATATTAAATTTACGTTTGATTTTACAAAAGTAAATACAACTGGTGAAGTTTTTATTAATAACCCACATCTCAATGAGGACTCTTATTATAACTTAACAGAACCAACTTTTAATAATCGTAATTGGTTTCTTAAGAATCCAAATAGACTCACTATGCAGTTGAATCTTCCTCATTATCTTTTTTGGACAAAAGATAAGGACATTTGGATTGAACAAAGAGCTCATCCAGAGGCATCTGCTAGAAGCAATATTGTATTAGTTGGTGGCTGGTTTAATATGTCTTCTTGGCCAAGACATCTTTCGTTTGCATATACTGTTTTTGATGTAAAAAATCCAGTAAATATCAAGAGAGGTGATCCCATATATCAAGTTTGTTTTCATTCAAAAAATCAAGATGAAAATTTCAAACTTGTTAAAAAGACACCACCTAAAGATATGAGGATGAAAATTAAAAGAAATGTTGGATTAAAAACTCTAAGTCCAAACCTATCTTCGCAATTTATGTTTGGGCAACAGGAGAAGGAATCTAAATGTCCATTCAAGTTTCTTTGGAAAGATTGACCCTTGACAATAAGGGTCTTTTTTAGTATGATACATAGAAAGGAATTTAAATTAAAACATGTCCGAATATAAAAAAACAGCATTGGTCCTAGGTGCTGGTGGATTTATCGGGAGTCATATGGTAAAGCGCCTTCGTTCAGAGGGCTATTGGGTTCGTGGTGTAGATCTTAAGCGTCCTGAGTTCACTGAGACTGAAGCAAATG
>CEUT01026732.1_pt1 | contig 10208 bp, 3 predicted proteins | sample 531401 | NCBI WGS metagenome assembly CEUT01 (sample SAMEA2622821, study PRJEB7988) | marine metagenome | biome: marine biome (ENVO:00000447); feature: surface water layer (ENVO:00002042); material: "saline water (ENVO:00002010), including plankton (ENVO:xxxxxxxx)" | depth 5 m | reverse complement strand
AAGTCTTTAGCTCTATTTATTTTATCATTTATTTCTTCTGGGCTAAGCGTAGCATTTGCCGCATTAGAGTTTGTATTTGCTGGAGGTAAAGTATTAGATGGCTTTTGTTTAAACTTACTTGGTGTTGATATCAACTTTTTTCTCAATTCTATATTTGCAGCATATGATCCATCTGTAAGCCCTTGATTTTTTGCTTCTGACCAAGGAGTGCCTGTAACATCTTGCCATATTTCACTTACAGATCCACCCTGTTGAGCTAGGTTCAACATAGACTCTGATCCTGCATCTTCCATTGATATCTCATTGAGCATTTGTATAATAGCTTCGTTAGGATAAATATTCTGGAGACCTTTTACTGGTTTAACATTTTTTACTTTATTAAGATCAGAAGGAGTAACCTTATTATTAAATATATCTACACCTCTAGTAGATAATTCTCTTCTAATTTCATTAAGTCTTGCTCTTACTTCTGTAGGTTTAGCAAAATAATTTCTAGTACCTTCTTCTGGAGTATCTCCATATTTACTCCAAAATGAAACAGTTTTATCTTTAGGTATTGGGATACTCTTATCTACAAGATTACCTATAAGCTCTATATCTGCACTTGGTATAAATCTTTTTCTCTTTTCAGGATCAACAACAAGATCTCTATCAAAAACATAATTAATTCCACCAGCAACTTTATCCATAAAAGTATTATAGTCAGGTCTATCAATACTATGTGAAATTTCATGGTCATATATTGTACTACTTAAAGAACCTGTATTTGGGTGAACATAAATGTTACCATCTGAGCTTCTTGAATAACCCCCTATACCTTCTAGTTCATCTTCTGTATAGCTTACATTAGGATCATCTTTTATATATTTTACATCTTTTTGTATTTGTTTTAAATTATTTATTCTTCCTTCTTGTACCTCTGACGGAGAACCAAGGAAGCTGAGTCCACCTGAATTAGCTAACATTTCTTTATACCTTGGACTTGACATCCATTTTGATGCAAAATTTACTGCAGCATCTAAATTCATTTTATTTAATGCAAGTTCACGTGCTCTCATTTTATCCTCAATTTTTGCCTTCTCCTCTTCACTTGCATCTAAATACCCATCAATATTTACTTTTGCAATAGCATCTTTAGGAATTACTGTTCTTTCACCAATATTTGGACTTGGAATATCACTTGCATCTTCAGTTAAGTTGTTATACAATTGAGGTAAAGCACCTGCTACTGGCATAGATAAAAAAGAAAGACCATCTAGAACATTTGAAAAAGTACCACCGTTTTGTTTTTTTGGTAACTTTTTAATTTTACCATTCTTAGTTCTAGCATATCTATTTTTTTCATCTTCCATGCTAGGTATAAGAGTTCCATAATACTTCTTACCTTTCCACATCCAAGAAACACTTCCGCCTTTTTTAAATGAGTGTTTAAATGTTAACTGAGGTGTTATTTGGGTTTTACCATCCTTAATAGCTGCATTGATATCAAATCCAATACTAGTGTCATCATTAATAGGTTGTTTCAAAGAAAGATCTATTTTACTTTTATTATAATCCGGTAAATCAAAAGGTAGTACACTTGAAAAAATATTTAAAGGTAAAGTTGTTTTAAAGTCTATCTGTGTATCTGTAGGCAACACAGTATGAAACTTAGTTCCAAATTTCTTTTTAAAATCAGTATTAATAGAAAATTTTGTTTTATCTAACTTAGGTTTAAACTCATATTGTAATGACTCATCATAAGGAATTTTAACATCTTTATCTACTTCCATTATACTTTTTTCCTTACCCCCTTCTTCACCTCCATGTTCAGCCATAGGCATTTCAAACACCATATCACCTGGAAACTTATACTCGCTACCTGGAGTCATCATTTTGCTGTTACCTAAGTTGTCTACACCAAGAACAGGAAAATTCACACCCTTCATGGTTATATCTCCAGAAGGTATAATATTAAATGGATTATTTACATCTGGGCTATCTGACTTATAACCTTCTGTAGAAAATACACCAGTTACATATGTAAACATTTCATTAGGTCCACCTGGTAAACCTCTTCTTTCTGTCTTAGTATATTTTTTCTTATGTCCCATTATCTAAAAGATAAATTAAGTTTAGTATTATTTAACTTTAGCAACATCTTTCTATCATTAGATATTCTTCTTCTAAGCAAGAACTTATTATAGTAATGTCTAAACTTCTTATGCTGTAAAGGATCTTTCTCATAATTTAAGTTGGTTGAATTAAGATCTCTTATATATCCATTTTCTTGTGTAAAGAATATTTGTTGCTCTGCATTTGTAAATTCACCTCGGTCATCTGTAATATCCCAGAATTGATTAATTCTATACTTTTGCTCTATCTTAGATGCTACAACATCAATATCAGTAAGATTTATCTGTGGATATGTTAAACGTGCTAATGGATCATTCTTAGGTTCTTCATTAATTCTAAGAAGTCCAGATACTTGCTCTGTGTTATGTACAATAGCCTCATCAAAATTAAAATCTAAATCATGCCATCTGTCATCACCACAACCATTAAACATATCTCCTTTATAAACATATGACTCAAGTTGATACTCTAAGTTTCTTACAGTATTTACTATCTGACCACTGTTCTCAACAAACTCTACTTCCCATGGATAATCTTCTCCATAATAGTTTGCAAATAAATCACATCTATAGTTATGTCTCCATATAGAACCCCTTTCATAACTTGGAGGTGTTAGAGATTGGAAAAAGAATGTACAAAGTTTAGGATTTGGATTTATATAAGAAGGATTACCTACTTGATATATATCATCACATGGTGCTCCATTATCAGTTGTAGTTGCACCAGCAAAAGGAGGTGTAGGACAATCACAAGTTATCTTTCTACATATAGGTGGTCTATCAGGATCACATGGTCCATCAGATGCAGTAAATAATCCATTACCATCAGGAAAAACCATTGTATAACCAGGAGGACAATCACACACTGGAGGTGTTCCACATACTTCCCCTGCAATAGCATTTGATGCACCTGTTACAGTAGCTGGATCCTGTGCATTAATACTATATTGATATGGGTTAGCTGCAAAACCGTTTACTAATCTACTTGCAACTGAACCATTAGGTTGACAAGCAATTGTATTTAAATCACCTTGTGGAGGAAGATCACTATTAGCACCACAAAATAACGCATAAGTGTATTCAAATGTATTTGCATTATTACCTCCTGCAAGATTAGATTGAATATTACAATAAATATTATTTGTTGGTGTTGGATTATCAGAGTCAGTTATAAATATAATTACAGATCTAAAGTTTGGATTTGCTGATCTATCACCCAACTGAGAAGCAGCTCTTTGTTGTCTAATACCATGAGCGTGATTTATTCCTGCTGCTTCATTAGTACCACTACCATAATAACCTGCCGGACTGTATGTAATAGGAAGAGTACCAGGAGGAGAAGTTTGTACTGGGTTACACATAAACGCTTGTACTTGAGCAGCTGTAATTGTATTACTCATTGAAAATCCATTTGGATTCATTGACTGTTGTTGAGTACTAGCAGACCATGATGTAATTCCAATTTGTATATTGCCTGATGCCATCCCTGATTGCACAATTGGATCATTTATAAATCCTGATATAAAAGTACACTGTGCATTTATTCTTTGCCCCAATGTACTACCTGAAGTGTCATTTGCAATAACCACATCTAATAAACATTGTTCAACACCACCTGTTATTGTTACAGGTAACTCTTCTACTACATTTACAGCAGGTGCTGTCTCTGTTAAAGTAATTTCACACTGCCCATTTGCTGGATTAAATGTATATCCTGGTGGACAATAAGGTTCATCTGTCTCTATAGTTTTTGTAGTTAAGAAATGATTTATACTTGGTAAACAAAGTTCTGGATGCCAATCATGAAATGATATCCATGCTTTTGCTTTTGGATCATAACTTACTGTCCAAGACGCATCATTAAAATATTTTGGATCACCAAGCGTTATAGGAACTTTTGCAGTGATTGGTGTTGGTTCTGGTTCTAGTATAGGATCTAGTATAGGATTTAGTATAGGGTCTAGTGTAGGGTCTGGTAATGGCGTAGGTGGAGGTGGTGATCCCTGACAATGAGCTTCACACTCAGCTTGAGTTGCAAAACCTAAAGGACTTGCCACATATTGACAAGTTAAATTATTAGGATCTGGTCCTTCACAAATCCATGTGAATACTGTTCTTGGGTTACCAGTTGTAATTGTTTTTGGTGTTACAGGACCTGAAGTATATGATGTAGTTCCTAATTGTACTCCACCATCAAATTTTTGTTGTACTTGAGCAAATGTAATATTTTTTCCTACTTGTGTACGTGATGGAGGAACAGGTAAATCATTAGTAGTATCAACAGGCGGTTTACCTCCTGGACCAACTGGAGTTGGGTTATTATTTCCTACTATTAAATAAAATTGACATTCGTCTGGATCAAAAATTACATTTGTCCACTTAGGTTTTAGCTTGTAATCTTTCTTACAAAAATATACTATATCATCATTAGTATCATATATAACTTGACAACCCACTCCTACAACAGGATTATCTGCTAAAGGTGTTTCTTCAAGTTCAGGAAATTGTTTTATTAATTGTGAAGGTAAATACTTATTAAACCACCACTTCATACCTTGATTAGCAATATTCTCTAACTTACCTGTATAATGAAACACCTTACCTTGAGCTTGAGATAAAAAGAATAATCCCATTGGTGTGTTCATAACAGCTCTATGACTTTCACAAGATCCATACTCATTAGATAAATCTGAGTTTGCAATATTTTGGAAAGGTTGACTAAACAAACCTCCGTCACCAAGTGTTAGTTTTGTTCCTAAGTCTGTTTTTAAAGTATCTAAACCTTGGAACATTTGAGGTGATTGATATGGGAAAAATATTATAGCTCCACTCTTATTGATAGGTTTTATTACATTAACTGGGTTTTTAAAATCTTTATAGTTGTTAGGTAAGAACACTCTCCAAAAATCTTTCTTAGCTTCTTTTTGCGCTTGTAAAGAGTATATTAATCTTTTAGGGTAGTAACTAAAACATCTCTCAGCCACATAAGGATCATAATCTCTTGTTTGTACTTCACCAAAATTACTTATCTGTGTAAGAAACTTAGATACACTTAATGAAAAGTCATACTTATAAAAATTATCTTTTTTAATTATATCAGCATGAAATAAATCATCTACATTAGAATATGAAAAAGTATCATAATGTCTTTTACCCATTTGATCTTCATGATCTCTTAATGCTATATTTAATTCAGACTCACAATAAAAATCTTGTACCCCATTACAATGAGTATACATATAACCGTATTTCATGTTGAATGGAGGATTTAAATTTCCACCACTAAAAGCAAACACAGCAGCCCAATCGGAAATACATTCTCCAGTAGGTCTATCTAAGTAGAATAAATCACTAGGGACATTGTTAGTTTCACCACCAGCTAAACCTAAAGTAGATATTTGAGTAGCAAGACCTTGTGTATCAAAAAGTCTTGTATCCATCCAATATCTTGGATAAGGTATATTGATACGTTGTAAATAATTATATGTATACTGATCAGGTTGCCCATTTAAAAAATCTGTAAATATTGGCATTATAACTTTTTCAGTATATCTATTTACATAAGTATCACCAGAAAATATTGGTTCTGTTGTAAATGTTTGTGTAGGATTTGTTATATCTACCAACTGAACACAACTTCTCATTTGTATTTGCTTGATAGAATCTAACTGACCATATTGATTTTCAAACTGAAATTTTAATGCTCCATAAAATGCAGATATTGGCTGACTAACCTTTCTTTCAGGTCTTTTCATATAATCGTTACCTGAGCTTTGATTAACGTTAGGCCCTTTACCTCCTCCAACTACGTACCTGGATCTATCCTGTACTGGTGGATTATCAAATTCTAATGATGTGTTAACAGCAACAGTTGATGGTCTAAATAAGTTATTGATCTTAAATGACTGTATAGTAGCATCTCCAAATGTTTGAAATGAGCTGCCTATATAATTAGAATCAATATTTTTAGTTCTAAATATACCATTGATTCCTATTTTAGAAAAGTTATTATAGTAACCATGTGAGTTATGTTTGAAAGCAAAATCATCCTCCTTAACAAGGTTATAAAATAAATCAATTATGGCTTGAGATCCAACAGCAATATTCCCTCTAGCTAATGCAATAGATGTAACTACTTTAATTGCTTCAGGAATATTTGATGTAGGTCCTTCTGCAGTATAAGAGTTCTCTCTCCGACCACCTATCCAACCAGGAACCGCTCCAAGTAGAAGTTGTGCTTCTTGTGCAAGTTCTTGAGATAATAATGCTGTTGCACCGCCATCAAATAATGAAGCTATACTTGTAGCATCATCAAGTAATAAATCCCCAACTATATTCCAGATTGTGTTAGCTGTAGCTGCAGTACCTTGAGCTGCTATATTTGCTAGATAACCAGGATCAGCAGGTCCAGCAGATATTATAGGCGGCACTACACCAACAAAAGCAGGAGGAATCTCAATACCCTTCATGGAAGCTGCCTGATAATTCCTTGATTGTGTTCCTTGTATTTGCTGTATAGCATAACCAGCTCCTATAATTCCTGCTAATACTGCACCTGCGTTTCTTAAAAGCTTATTCTGTGGATGGTTCTCAGATTTTATAAAATTACCAACAGATTTACCAGATACATAACCATACATACGTGTTTCATATGCATTAAGAAAAGGATTCTTAAATTGTAACTCAGGTGAGTGTACAGTAAACACATCCTTTCTAAATCCACTTAAAGGTGCATAACCATTTATAGATTGAGTATAGTTATCACATCCCTCTGTTTTGGGATTCTCTGCATTTGGATTACCTGGTTGCCAGTGATATACATCTCCTCTTAAATCATTATAAGGAAAGTTAGGGTATAAACCTTGATTGCTACCCTCACCTAATCCACCTGAAGGTATAGTATACTCTCTCATATTTCTAAAGATACCTTTAGCCAATATAGATTTATTACCTTCTCTAGATCCTCTTAGTAATTCATAACCAACAATATTTTCTATTATAGTACCATCATTATATAATGGTGGTTTTATGTTTCCAAATTCTACACCTAGTACTCTTATAGTATCATTACCGCCAGAAAGTTTTAGTGAATCATCTACTTCTTCTGTAGGAAACTTATGATGTCTTATATATAAACCACATAAATCAAAAGCAGTGTCACCGCTGTTACCTATATTAATATTAGTTTCTGGATCTACATATGTAGCATTCCATATCTCTGGTTGTGTAGCTGGATACTTTTCAGTTGATTCCCAGTAAGCCATTTCACCTTTTGATATTACAATACCACCATCAGGTAATTGATCTGTAAGATTTGGCTGTGTAATATTCCCTGTATTAAAAACCTGCCAGTTAAATTCTGGTGCTCCAGGATCTAATGTATTCTGACTATTATTAACTGCTAATTCAGATCCTCCTTGTGGTTCTCCATTACCTGTCCATCCATTTGTCTTTGGAGGTCTACCTGGTATATGATATGACTTTGATCTTTCTCCTGTGTTATAAATCCATCTTATAAAAAAAGAGTAAACCTCATCTCTCATAAAACCTACTTTATTACCACCTTTATAATAGTATGATGCTGGATATTCTGCAACAGTCCATTTTGTTTGTATTTGATTTGCTATAGGTTGATAATTAAAATCAAATTGTTCAGTGGGCCCTTTTCTTATAAGCCAGTCATTTACAACAAACATTGAATCAGACTTCTCATATGCAGGTGTTCTAAATGGTAGCTGTTCAAGTGCTACAGATGGTAATGATTGATCTATATAGTCTAAACCTATGTGTACTACTTCAGTACTGTATAATCCAATTTTTTTAGCCTGATAATTATTAGAATTATTGCTAAGTATTACTAGTTCAAAAAACTCAAATTCTTTATCTAAATTACTTACTTCTATATCTAATGCACCAGCAGTATCATTATGATTAAAAAGAGATTGTATATTTGATATACCAATATAATCTGAAACCTTTTGTTCATTAAGTGTATAAGCAATAAAAGCTTGGTAACTTCCATTCCTAAGTTGACCACCGTCTGGAGCTTTTGTTAATTTAATACATGGAGTATCAAGCAAAGGAGCTAACCTTATCTTCTCACAATCTAACTCTGGACCATCTTCTGTAATTATACAAGGATCATTTTCTGAACTTACTTGTATTTGTTTATAAGGAACATTTTCTAAATTTAAAGTTCTTGATGGATTCAAAGAATCATCCCAATATATTTGCCATGTGCAATCAAAGTTTTCTTTTGCTGCCCCAGTTATTAAATATTTTTTATTGAAGTTAAGGCATTGATCATTAACAATAGTTTCATAAGTACACTCACTATCATCAAATATTCCTATTTCAGAATCTACATTATTTGTTGAAAGTATGGCCCATTTATCTGCGTAGAGATGTATTGTTCCTATTACAGTATAAGGTACTAAACCGCACTCTATATTAGCAGGTTCATTTCCAAGCATTCCAACATCTCCATCTGCAGAATTATTTGCAGCATTTCTAGCATGAGTCCAATTTTGTTTAGGTTCATAAGAAGGATTAAAATCCTTATTCATCCCCTTTACAAAAGTGTTAGTGTCTACTGAAGACGTACTAGGATTTTTTGGTTGTCTTGGTTGTCTTTGTTTCTTTGCCATGGTTCATTATAATATTATCCAACAGTAGGATGACTTTTAAACATGTTGTAATAATTATGATATTGAGCCCTTCTATTAAGCCACCACATTTTTTGCATTTCCTTAAAGTTTGGAGTATTAACAAAACCAAGAGCATTGTTTCTTGCGGCTCTTAAACGTCCTTCTATTAAACCTAATTGATTAGAAACGTTTTCTCCTGCAAAAATCATATTTTCTAATATCCTTTGTTTTAATGCATATTCATAATATTCATTACAATAAGGATGATCTAAAACTAAAAGTCTTCCTTGGCTATCTTCCATAGCACCCTGAAAACTCATATAGACTTTTCCTGTTGTAAAATTAGTTATAAGATAACCATCTTTTATTTCAGCTATATAAGGTGCTTGCTCACCTACATTTGCACAATCACATGTTGCATCATTAACGTTCTCAATACATAAAGGATAAAATGCTGTATAATGTCTAAATTGACTTGCACCTATTTTTTGAACTAATTGAAATTCTTTATCACAAGATTTAATAACACAAACATCTCTACACTCTGGATCTTCACATGGACCTGATTCACCTGGAGCAGGTACATAAGGAACTGGATTATCAGTTTCTACATGTGTACCAGATGGCATTTTAGTTTCAATACTGTATTCACCACACATAAATGCATAATTTAAATATGCAAAGTCATGTGGTAATTTTGCCTTACTATGCTCTACATCTAAGACTATTTCTTTTGTTCTATGAATCCTAAGTCCAAGATCATAGTTAACTCTAGTTGCTACTTTGATAAGCTGTTGAGGTTCTATCATACCTTCTAAAGCATATGTAGAAAAGTCAACAGTTACGTCTTCTAACAACTGATCAAATGTTCTGTATTTTTGTGACACGCTCATAGTTTACCATTTTACTTTATGTGACCAATATCTTGCAGAAAGTTTTGATGGTTTAGAATCTTGTGCATTATGTCTAGCATAATATGATTTCTTTCTTGCTTTGTCTTTTTTACTTTTAGGATTCTTACCAGCTCCTCTAACACCTTGCTGTCCAAATCTTATTAATTTTGTTTTATCTCCAACTTTAGCAACAACAACATGAGACTTGGTCTTATGCCCTGGTGTACGTTTTGGTTTATTATAACCTGATACTCCAGCTCTTACTAATTTAGGGTCTCTTTTCTTGGCCATTATTTCTTCTTTCTTTTAGTTGTTCTTCTTTTCTTAGCTCCTGTTCTATTAGTCCCTTTATGAAGACCATGCTTTGCATGTTGTTTACCAGCTTTAGTTGCAGCTCTTTTCTTTTTATTTGCTGCAGCTAATTTCTTCCTCCCTTTTGATGTACTCTTAAGTTTTGAGATTGTTCTTGAGGGTGCATACACCTCTCCTGTCTCAGAACTTTTCTTTCCAGAAGGAGTTCTCCATTTTTGCTTAGTCCATCTATCTAGACTTTT
>CEUT01036660.1_pt1 | contig 10265 bp, 13 predicted proteins | sample 531401 | NCBI WGS metagenome assembly CEUT01 (sample SAMEA2622821, study PRJEB7988) | marine metagenome | biome: marine biome (ENVO:00000447); feature: surface water layer (ENVO:00002042); material: "saline water (ENVO:00002010), including plankton (ENVO:xxxxxxxx)" | depth 5 m | reverse complement strand
ATCATGGCACATTGCGTCGGCCATAGCGATTTCTTTAAGATGAACAGAAACTTCGGATACACGAGAGCAGACACTGTAGTTCCACGGATGAGAAATGCGAAGAAACGTATACAGTCTTATGTAGAAGATCCTCACATTGGAATTGAGAAAGTAGAAGAGCTTATTGATGCTTGTCATGCAGTTTCTTATCAAGTACCTAGATTACCAATGGACATTCCAAATCTTCCAGAGCAATATGAAAGGTACAGGTTGAATAACATTGAAAAGGTCAACAAGAACAAGGTAGATGCAAGAGATCTACCGTACACTCCAGAGTATGATCTTCTTGGTTTCTGTGCGGCATACGGAGAACATTTGGAAGATTGGCAACGAGATGTTATCGAGATTGTCCGTGACAGTGCGTATTACTTTATGCCACAAATTAGAACCAAGACGATGAACGAAGGATGGGCGTGCTTCTGGCACTATAAGATCCTACACGAACTGGAATTACCACAAGGTCTTCATCTTCCGTTTTTGAAATCACACAACCAAGTAGTCAGACCTCACGTAGGTCGGGTTAATCCTTACCATCTTGGTTTCCACCTCTTCAACAAGATAGAAGAACGGTATGGTTTGGAAGAGTGTTTCATCGCAAGAGAAGTACATAATGATGAGTCATTTATCAGGCAGTATCTCACACGAGAAGATTGTGAAGAGTTAAATTTATTTTCTTTTTCAGCAAAAAATGATCATTATGTTGTAGACGATGTTTCCGACGAGGAAGGATGGGAGAGCGTAAAGAAAACGTTATTATCGCAGATAGCCGGAAATTCTATCCCAGTAATTTACGCAGATTCTATAGAGCCGGGATATATACTAGTGTTACACCATGAACACGATGGTCGGGATCTCGAGATCTCATACGCCGAGAAAGTTGTTAAACACATTTCACACATTTGGGGTAGCGAAGTAAGATTAATAACAATGGTGGACGACGCACCATACGAAATTTAGTTAAGGAGCCGTTAATGAGTAAATTTCTTGATTTGATAAACAAACAGCGTCAGGAAAAAAAGGAAAAAAAGTTCGAAGGAACATTCCTTGAATATCTTGAAAAATTACAAGAAGATCCTGACATTGCGAAACCAGCGCACAAGCGACTGTATAACGCAATCAAAAAACAAGGTGTCGCTGTTATGGATGAAGATGATCCTCGAAAGAAGAAAATTTTCAACGATGACAACATTAAAATATACGATTATTTCAAAGAAGAATTCTTCGGAAATGAAAGAGTGATTGAAAAACTTATGCACTTCCTGAAAAGCGCGGCATTGCGCGGAGAAGAATCTAGACAAGTTCTGCTATTAATGGGTCCCGTAGGTGCTGGTAAATCTGCACTAACAGAGCATATCAAAGATGCTCTCGATGGGGAAATCTATTATCACTTAGAGAGTGATCCGCAGAGAGGGGAACCTCTCCAATTGGTTCCTAGATCCCTTAGAGGTAATTTTGAAGAGATGTTGGGTGTGAAAATCGAAGGAGATCTCAGTCCCGTAGCTCGCTGGCGGCTCCTAGAAGAGTATGATGGGAAATACGAAAACTTCAAAGTCAAAACTTCAACGTTCTCCCAAAGAGGCCGAAGAGGGATCGCCTCTGTGCCACCGATGGATGCAAACTCTCAAGATGTTTCAGTATTGATTGGTTCAGAAGACATAAGTAAGTTGGACAAATATAGTGAGGATGATCCTCGAGTGCTAAATCTTACTGGTGCATTTAATGTTGGAAACCGTGGAATCGTGGAGCTCATCGAAGTATTCAAGAACGAAATTGAATTTCTTCATACGATTATCACGGCTACGCAGGAAAAGCGTGTGCCTGCTCCGGGTAAGCATGACATGGTGTTTTTTGATGGCGTCATTCTCGCACATTGTAATGAATCGGAATGGAATCGTTTTAAGTCCGAACATACTAACGAAGCGATCCTCGACCGTGTCGTCAAAATCAACGTACCATACTGCCTCGAGTTAAACGAAGAGATAAAAATCTATAAAAAGATTCTTAAAAGATCAGATTTCAAAGCCCACATTGCACCCCATACCATAAAAGTAGCTTCAATGTTTTCTGTAATGTCTCGATTGAAGAAGTCTGGCAAGTGCGATGTGCTTACGAAGATGAAGATCTACAATGGCGAAGAGGTAATCGAAAAGGGTAGAGTCAAAAATATCGACATCAACGATCTTAGAGAAGAACATCGAGAAGAAGGCATGACGGGCATTTCTACACGATTTATCATGAAGTCGATTGATCATGCATTAGTAATGAGTGAAAACCATTGTGTCACGCCTATCGGTGTAATGAAATCAATTACCAAGATGGTGAAAGAACAAATTGTTGATGAAGATACAAGGGAAAAGTGTTTAGAACTTATTCAGAATGTTGTGCGCGAAGAATACTTGAAAATTCTGGAAACAGAAATTGCAAAAGCATTCATCACTGCGTACGAAGAGCAAGCACAGTCTTTGTTTGACACATACCTTGACAATGCAGAGGCTTACACTACGAAGCAAAAACTCAAGTGCAAGACAACGAAAGAGGAAAGAGAGCCTGATGAAAGGTTTATGAAATCTATCGAGGAACTCATTGGTATCACGGGATCCTCTCGCCAAGGTTTCCGTTCAGATGTCACTGCTTATATGTTCGCAAAGATGCGCAGGGGAGTGAAAGTTGACTTTAGGTCGTATGAACCCTTAAAGGAAGCGATAGAATCGTATCTGATTAATTCTGTGAAGGACATGGCTCGTATTGTTACCAAGAGCAAGACACGAGATGATGAACAGAAGCAAAAATACAGTGACATGGTAACAACTCTTATGGAAGAGTACGGATACAACGAAACTTCTGCAGAAGAGGTTCTCACGTATGCTTCCAACAACTTGTGGAGAGACTCTTAAGAAAGTCATACCATTTCGTATAGGTCGGTATAATTACTCTGTAGTTATACCGATTTTAGTTTGGAGAAAATAATGAAAGTGAAATTAAGTCAATTACGACGAGTGGTACGGAAAGTAATCAGGGAAAGCTATTCAGGTGATTTTTTGCCATCAAATTTTGGAGCATCTGAAGAGAGAGAAACGACACCATCTTATGAAAGTCCTCTGGTTGAGTTTTTGTATACTAGGGAAGAACACTCTGATTTAGAGCCTGCAGAATTAGAAGCTATTAAATCTGTTTGGGGTAGAATCGATTCTTGTTTTGGGCAAGTTCCTCCAGAGCAATGCGCTGAACTTATCTCCGGAGATACAGACCCGGGTGCAATTCATGATGCAACAGACATTATGGGTGCATTCTGTGAAATGGGATACGGCGGTAGTGCTGATTGGGAAAAACTTGAATATGCATTCGATGTGCAAGAAATCATGGGATAAAGTATCATGAAAATCACAAAAAAGCAATTAAAGAAAATAATCAGAGAAGAATACTCACGACTCAAAAGAAGAGGTCTTATTAGAGAATTCGGAGAAGATGATGCACAACTTCGTCAGAAGCTTGCCAATCGTGAAAAGATGATCGGTAGAGGTATCGATGGTGGTACAATTGGATTCGATCCCAACTGGGATTACGCATCCAACAGACCTCTAAGGCCGAGAAAGATGCATCGACTAGAGCCTGAACTTCAACTAGTAGCTGACATGATTCAAAACGATTTTGAAGAGCTCGAGCTTATGCCCGGCAGAAACGGTGGCCCACCGGACATGTTCTACTTTACGATGGTAGGATCAGGCATCAGGGCAAGGTGTGATCATGACTCATATAATGTGAACAAAAATTATCCGGATTTCACGGGTGATGGCTGTTTTGTCGAAGCTGTTGGGCCGGATGCTGTCAAGTTTGCATTTGGAGAAGGAGCTGAAACATCCGATCCAGTCGACACAAGGAACCTTCTCGAGGACTTTATCGACTGGGCCTCGAACAATATACAAGAAGATTCGATTTGGATGACATTTAGTCCTGCAGAATAGCAACAGGGTCTTGGACTCAAGTAATTTGACCTTCTCTGATCAGTTCTTTCTTTTGGTCTCTTCTAAGCCGTTTAATTCTAGCCTCTTCCTTAGAGGCTTTTGATCTATTTTCATATTCTTTTCTGTATACGAGTCTAACTGGTCTTCTAGATCTAGTATACTTTGCTGCTTTGAAAGAATAGTTGTGTTCTAAAACTCGCCTTTGAATGTTTGTTGTGATCCCTGTGTAAAGAGATCCATCTGCACATTCAACAATGTATACGTACCATTTATTCTTTGAGGATGAGGATTTCAAAGAGCCTCCATGCGGTGTAAAAAATAGTCATCCAAAGAGCTATCTTTAGGACTATCATGAGAAAAGACAAAAATGCGAAGAAAATACCTATAGCAAAAATAGCTGTAAAAATTTCCATTCTGAACTCCTTTATTATTATACATGTATAATTTAGTATTTTCAATTAACTTTTTGTCTAGACATGCGTAATTAATTAAATTATTTGTACAATTATAATTTTACATGTAAGATTAGATTAAGGGCTTCTAATTAAGGAGAAAGTTATGAACTTAAAAATAAGCATGCCTGAAATCTTGGTACTCTTTTCTTTATTCATGTACAGTCAATCTTTTACGTTTTCAGTGACTGCATTTTGTCTGGGTCTTTTCGGTAGAATTTTTTCTTACTTGATAGACTATAGCACTGAAGTCAAGAAAGCAGAAGCTATTAACAACAGTGTAGATGAATTAGGAACAGCTTTCAAGGATTTGTTTGGTGGTAAAGAATAAGTTTGAAAAAATTTCGAACAACACCAATTGGGTCGAGTGGTGCAAATCTTTATTAGATTTGTATCACACTGACAAGAAATTTATTGTTAATAATCGTTTGCAAACAGCTTCTTTTTTGACAGTAAGAAATTGGATTCTTTGCCAAAAATTCAAAGGAACAGATAAAGTTCTAAAGCTACTTCTCTTGGATGCAATGTTGTCTGCAGACAAAAAAGCACCGGGGGCTGAATTATTGGTACCTTGGTTTCTTTGCAATATCGAAGAAGACAAAGACCGACCAGGTGCACAGAGACTAAGCTCTACAGATTATTTGTTAGCTACTCTCAAGCATTCGAATCACGAACAGACAAGAAATGTCTTTAATTGTTTGTTTGATGTTGTTGGCCCTTTGACAAAAATTATGGTTAAACCTTCTGTAGAGCCCGATGTCATAATCAAGTACAGAAATTCATTTCAGTTTCCGTTATTTTTGGATGCACAATTTCATAAAATGATAGGCCATGTGGAGTTTATCGAACAATCGAACCCTATTGTGATAATGATCGAAGGTGCACCAGAGACAGTGGGCGAAATAAATAATTTGCTTGAGTGGAACCACAACAAGGGCCGTCCAGTAGTTCTCATTGCTAGATCCTTTCCAGAAGAAGTGAGTGCTACATTAGCAACTAATTGGCTTAAGGGATCTTTAAGCGTAGTTCCCTTAGTTTATGGAAATTCTCTAGAAACCATCAATCTTGCAGCTGACTTATGTAGTATCACCAAAGGAGAATTAATTTCAAACCAATTTGGTGATGTGATTGCTTCTAGTGTTTTAGATGAAGACAAGTGGGGACAAGTTGACAGAATCGAGTGGACATCAAAGGGTCTAGCTGTCTTTAAAGAAGTGAATACGTCTAGACACATGAATAATTTGATCACAAAAATGAAAGAGACAGAAAATGAAGATCTCGCAAATTTATTAAGAGATAGAGTTCTTTCACTGTCCAATGACGCAGTCGAAGTTTGGATACCCAAAGAGAACTTTCAAACTTTGGGAGAGCTAGATTCTTTAATTAAGATTTATAATGCTTTCGTTGCAACAGGTGCAGTCGAAACAAAACTGGGTCTTATGCCTAAATGTTTAGTTGACAATGCACAGGAAACTGCAGAAATTTTACGACAAGAGATACTTAATATAGGTGGGTTTCTTGTGAGGACAGATAATGAGGTGGTGGCTTGAAAAAGACGAAGAATGGGACTTTAGCAAGATCATCAGCTATATAAAAGATTTCGATACAGTGCATGTTGGATGCGACTCTAAGTATTATTCTTCGGCTACTAGATTTGCGATAGCTATAGCAGTGTACAGAAATCCTTGTGTCACTTATTGGTATACTAAACATAAGGATCCTCACATGACTAGAGAAATCCCTCATAGGTTATGGACAGAAGTGGAAAAAGCCATGGAAGTGGCTAGAATGATTAGGGAAAAATTGCCGAACATAAAGATAGAAGTTCATTGTGATATCAACTCAGATGAACAATTTCCAAGCTCTAAATTGAATCAATCAGCGATGGGCTATGTGACTGGCTGTGGATTCGCATACAAGAACAAGCCCCACGCGTGGTGTGCTACAGGATGTGCTGATACACACACCAGATAATCGAAAAATAATTTTACGATATTTACGCATTGGCACATAATTAATCCTTGTGAGGTACGAATGAAAGGACTTAAGCATTTAATAGAGTGTCATTGTGTTTTGCCCCAGTACAGAAAGAGGCAGAATCCCCCTTATCATAGATTTACTGTATTCTCTTTGATCGATGATTCTGATACGGCAATTCCGAAACATGCAGTTTGTAACAACTGTGGTGTGGTACACCACGTTATCGACATTTGTAAATCTGAGATTCAAATGGGGCAAGAAGTGGGTGCTGTCATGACAAAATTAGATTGTGGAATGATGCTTCCTTCAGGTATCAAACAGATTTTAGAAACTTATGAATGCGAGGTACCTGATTGGGAACACGCACTTTACATTTTACAAAACGAAAAATGGGATGACTTTATTATTGTGAACAGAGAGGAAACCGAAGGTGGTGACCTAACTGGGAAAATTCTTAAGTTTCTCGGTCCAGGAAATTATCGATTGGAACCATTTTTACAGAAGAGAATAATATGACAACGAAACAATTTGGAACATCAGCGGTTGAGGAAGAAATCCAAGACAAGATTAGGGCAAGAGAAATTGTACAAAGTGTTCTAGACTATGGTGTGAACCAAAAGCAAATCCTTCAAATCATCAACCTTTTCGCGATGGAACTTGAGGATACCAACCTGATGAAAGAAATCACAGGTTTCATAACCCAGTCTCGTGAAGGGACTAAATCCAAAATCATTACAGGAGAGTAATTATGAGTAACGACATCACTGATAAGTGGACTGAAATCAAAACTCTAATCGAGAGTATCGATCTGGACGTCCATAAGAATGCGGCTGGAAATGTTTCCGCTGGCGTCAGAGCTAGAAAAGGTCTACGCTTATTGAAAAATCAAGCTGCTGAGCTAGTGAAATTGACTGTCGAGTCTGATAAAGCTAGAAAAGCAAAAAAATAAAAACGTTCAATTAAGCTGAAGGGGTGGACATATTGTCCACCCTTTTTAGTATCTCTAGATAATTAGTTATGTGCCGAACACAAGCTCTCTGATCTTGCGCAAGGCTTCCTTTTCGACCTGGCAAATACGCATGCGAGTAAGACCGTGTAAATTACCAATCTCCTGTAACGTCTTTGGGCCCTCTTGCGCCGCTATAATCGTACAGTTTTGTTTCTCTTTACACTTAAGCCATAGTCGACAGCCTTTGTTCTGGCACGGAGTTCCGTTTACTTCGTTGGTTTTCCAGCAAGTAGTTTCATTCTTTTCATCCATATATCGCTCCTATAATACTATTATTGTAAAGAGTGATAATTAATTTTACAAGGAAAAATTTTATGAGAAAGACATTTATTCTAGACACCTCAGTTTTGCTATACGATTCAACAGCTATTCATGCTTTCACTGGCAATGACATTGTTCTTCCACTAGTTGTGCTTGAGGAATTAGATAAATTTAAAGATCGACAAGGCCTTGTAGGCCAGAATGCTAGATACGTCAACAGGTATCTAGACGAAATGAGAAATCTACCTACAGATGAAAATGGATGGAGAACAAAAGAAGAATACGACATCAGGTACAGATTTGAGCTTTCAGTAGAGATTCACGAGTGCGTCCCTGAAGGGTTTGACATTGGCTATAATGATAACATCATCATCGGTTGTGCCCTGCATCTAGCAAGCACTCTTGAACATGTGTATATAATTACGAAGGACATAAATCTCAGAGTGAAATGTGATGCTGTCGGTATCGAAGTCGAAGATTATCTAAAAGACAGAGTTGAAGAAGATGTGCATAACCTGTGTGGTTGGAAACAAGTCGACTTAGAAGCTCAGCATTTTGCACAATTTTACGAAGAGGGAAAGATCAAATTAGAAGATGAACTTAATGAAAACCAATTCGTTATTGGAAAGAGTGCAACAAATCAGTCATTATTAGGGATTCATAAGAAAGGAACTGTAAAAGCCTTGAAGCATCGCTTGGAGGGTTTGATAACAGTTGAACCTAGAAATGCAGAACAGTCATTTGCAATCGAGGCTCTGCTCGATCCTACAATTCCACTCGTGTGTTTAACCGGGCTTGCTGGTTCAGGTAAAACATTCCTCGCTCTGATGGCTGGATTGTCGGGATTGAAATCAGGCAGAACACCAAAAGGTCAGACTCTTGGAGCTGAATTGCCAGAAGAGTATCGATACGGGTATGATCGTCTGGTTATCTCTAGAACGCTACAGCCAGTTGGTCGTGATTTAGGTTATCTCCCTGGCTCAATGGAAGAAAAGATGCAACCTTGGATGATGCCTATTCTTGACAATGTGAGACATGCATTTAAAGACACAACATATTTCCAAATGATGATTGATAAAGGTGACATAGAAATTGCTCCAATTCCATACATTAGAGGAAGAACATTTAATGATTCAATCTTGATTGTCGATGAAGCTCAAAATGCTACAATTCACGAATTAAAAACGATCATCACCAGAATGGGAACAAATTCTAAGATAGTGCTTCTAGGAGACATAGATCAGATAGACACACCGTATATTGATAGACAATCGTCGGGGTTGAGCATAGTTATTGACAAGTTCCAAAACTCATCACTGTGTGCACACGTAAACCTCTCTAAAGGACAACGTTCTGATTTGGCTAGCGTGGCATCTAACATCTTATAGAGAGATAAATTATGCCCAAATCAAGATACGATTTAAGAAGAATTAGAAAAATTTATCCCGTGAAAAGAAGATCGCCTTTGTTTGCAAACACTGGTGGAGACTTAGAAGAATTCAAAATTCCTTTTAATAACAGCCAAAGTGAAACGTATGATCTTACAGAAGCTTATAATACTGCACCTGTTGTTGTCGTATCCGTTCAAGGTGACGATGTCAACGTTTATGTTGCTAACATAACTGGCAGTCCAAGTGCAGGGTTCACCATCGAAGTGAAAACTTCACATAATTTCACTGGAACAGTTCATGGATTCGCTGGAGATCCTTCAACATAGGAAAAGGGTATGAGATTATTTACTGGATATATTGAAAATTATAATACTTCCTCTAAGAAGATTTATGCGGGGATAATCAATTCTTATTCTCCTACATCAGCTGACGTTATAATTTTGTGTGCTTCCCCAACAGGAACGGGAGGTTCAGCAGATGACATCAATGTGTGGGTAGAATGGGACAATGTCAATAGCTCGTGGGATGTTTATACGAGTGACACTAATTACACTGGAGACATTGCATTTCATGTGATTACACCGTAAAGGAGAGATAAATGGCAGCTATAAAAACGACAGGCGAAAAAAGAATTAAACTAGTAACAAATCTTGCTTCTGGTCATGATGGAGACCCAACAAAGTTTGCCACAGGTGACATTGTTTACCACAGACCAGCTTCTGGAACTGAAAGCTTTAAAAGAAGAAACGATACTGCATATAATTCTGGCTCGCCTAATCATGATGATTGTTGGACATCTATACCGTTAGAGACTTCCGTTACGAATGTCATTGCTCCTTTTGCATATGCTTTCGTAAATAACAATACAAGTGGCACAGGGACAGGAATGTCTTATGCTGTGCATGCTGACTTTAATGCGAGTGGTGCAAATAAAGGTAGAATAGATTTTACATTTGATACAGCCCAACCGGATAGCAACTATTCAGTAGTCACAGACAAATTAGAGTTCGATTCGCACCAATTTCAAGTAAGTCCGAGCTCTCGCACTACAACTGGATTCACAGCATATTCTTGGGAGGCTGATGGGTCAACACCCGCATCGCCAGCGACATGGCCTGGCACAGTGATGGTGTATGGTTCTACTCCCACAGTTGGTGTCTTTGGGAACACC
>CEUT01012650.1_pt1 | contig 10287 bp, 12 predicted proteins | sample 531401 | NCBI WGS metagenome assembly CEUT01 (sample SAMEA2622821, study PRJEB7988) | marine metagenome | biome: marine biome (ENVO:00000447); feature: surface water layer (ENVO:00002042); material: "saline water (ENVO:00002010), including plankton (ENVO:xxxxxxxx)" | depth 5 m | reverse complement strand
TACACAGATTTAAAATCAGAAAATATACTTGTATGTACTCAAGACGGGGAACCAAAATATTATATTGGAGATTTGGGTGGAGCTTATATCAAATCTAATGGAGATTATACATTTTCATATGAAACGCCAGAAAAGATACTAAATAAAGGTGTAGGATTAAAACCATACTATCCCAACGGTTTAGATCCAGTAAAATTTGTGTCATATCAAATCGGAGTTTTATATATAATTATAACAAATTTAGGAAAAATTGCTTCCAGTATGAAAAGTATCGATGATGCTAAAAAGATACACAATAGTTTGAAAAATATTTCTGATAAAAAGGTAAGAGATGCTCTTTTTAAATTATTGGAACCAGATCCTAAGAAAAGAACAGATTTGAGAAAAGTTAGTTTTGTTTAAATGATTTAACTTACTTTAACTTACTTTAATTTTCCTTAAACTTTTTTTAAATTAAATGGCATATTGGAAACATACATTTAATTTACAAACTTTGGGAGAACAAAAAATTGAACTCCATAAATACTCTGAAAAATGTATTGCTTTGAGGTCATCTTCAAAATTCGGAAAAGCGTTTAGCAAACACTTCAAGGAAATTGGTGGAAGATTCAACGCTAATCTCAAGTTCAAGGATAACGACGTCAAGGAACCCGGGTGGATTTTTAAAATGGCAGACCAAGCTTCTGTTCAGGGTATTTTAACGAAAATAAACAATGATGAGATCACGCCTAAAGATGTTAAAGAGAAAGACGACTTTTTAGATATATACAGAAAACTTTTGGAGATTGTTCCTAAAATCCCTGAAGAAGGACATGATGATATTTTGATTTGTGAAAACGATGATTATAGAATTTATGCAAAGTTTGGTGAATGTGAGTCAAGAGAAAATATGGTAATTTATTTTGGAACATCAAAGAAAAGAATGTATATTTATATTATAAAGAAAAATTGAATTAAATGTTTCAAGAAACTTATGACTTTTCTGATGTTTTGATTAAACCATGTTATACTTTATTAAGTTCTAGGTCGCAAGTAAATTTAGAAAGATCTTTTAAATTTAAATACTCTCCAAAAACACTTAAATGTATCCCAATTATGGCGGCAAATATGGATACAACAGGAACCATCAGTGTCATGAAAAGTCTAGCACCAGTGGGATTATTCACTGTGCTTCATAAGTTTGTTTCAGTAGACGAATTTAAAGAAAATAAACAATTTCTTGAACAATATCAAGATAATTATGCTGTTAGTACAGGAACAAATAATCTAGAATATTTGAAAAAAGTAAATGAAGTTATCGATTTTAAGACAATTTGTATAGATGTGGCAAATGGATATATGGAAAAATTAGTATTGTTTTGTCAAGAAGTTAGAAAAGAATTTCCAGATAAAATTATTATTGCTGGTAATGTAGTTTGTGGAGGTATGACAAAAACACTTATTGTTGATGGTAAAGTTGATATCGTCAAGGTCGGTATCGGAGGTGGTTCTGCGTGCACTACACGAATTAAAACTGGTGTAGGTATCCCACAATTTTCTGCGATTATGGATTGTATTTCTGTCGCAAAATTATACGGAGGTCATATTATCAGTGATGGTGGAATTACTTGCCCAGGAGACATGTCAAAGGCGTTTGGTGTAGGTGCTAGTTTTGTTATGATGGGAGGTCAGTTCTCAGGACACGATGAAAACCCCGGTGAAATAATTGAAGAAAATGGACAAAAATATAAGTTATTTTATGGAATGAGTTCAGCACATGCTATGAAAAAACATTATGGTGGAGTTGAAAATTATAGAACATCAGAAGGAAGATGTATCAAGATAAAATACAAGGGACCTATCTCAACAACGGTGGAAGATTATCTCGGAGGCGTTAGATCAACATGTACATATGTAAATTGTAGTGATATTGAACATTTGAGTCATAAAGTTAAATTTGTGAAAGTCAACAATCAATTTAATAAAAGCTTAGTCTAAATAAATCTAAAATTTCAAAATTGATAAACGTATGCAACATTTAAAATGAAATTTTAAATTAAATTAATTAAAAAAAAATTTTTTAATAATGATGAATATTCAGCAACAAATCAATGATCTTATCTTCTCAAATGACAGATATAAATGTCTCAGAGATATGTTAAAATTTAAAAGCCATAATCTTAGAAAACGTGAAATGGATATAGACACAGTTAAATATAATTTAAATAAAGCTCTCAATCTAAACATATTAAAACCATGGACCGTGTGGAAACCGTGGGACAGTAATTGTAGACACGAATTAGACATTTCAGATAACGCCTTCTCGCTATACAACACACAACATTCAGAAAATGGTTGTGCTTACTATCCCATGATAGTTAGATCTTTAATCATTCTTATTATATTTGAATATATTACTAATCATGATTTGATTTCAAAAGAATTGAAGTCGTTAGATGATAAAGAAAATGGATTTTTAGATATTACATACAAAAAATTATGTGAATGTGTAAAGGAGTATGAAGGTTGTGAAAATTTTGCTAATTTAGATGATTCTCTAAGAGATTCTAAAGAGGAAGTGGTCAACCATTTTAAAAATTCTGTGAAAAGATTTCGACTTTGCAAAAAACTATTTGAATTATCTGTATAAATAATTAATTTAAACTGAAATTTTAAATTAACAAACGAAAGAAAAGAATAAATCAACAATGAATATTCAAAAACACATTGATGAACTTATCTCTTCAGGAGACAAATATATTGGTCTAAGAAATATGTCAAAATTCAAGAGAAAATATGGTCTTAGAAAACCAATTACAGATGTGACTACTGTAAGATTTAACTTAAGTGCGGTAGTTGGCTTGGATATTTTACGGAATTTCAATGATCTTGAATATAGTAATTGTAGGAATGAGAAAAATACCCTTTTCAAGTGTAAAAATATATGGAATACAAAACAATTTTCAGAAGATGGTTGTCATTACTATTATATGATACTTAAATGTCTAATTTATCTAATTATGTTTGAATATATTTCTCATAATAACATTCTTGCCAATGAGATAAAAATAATAGACCAAAATCCACATCTCGCCGAAGAAAATAAAATTAAAAATGTATCTTACAATAAGATTTGTCAATTTAAGAAAAGATGCCAAGAACTTAAACAAGACGCAAAACAAGATGTTTATTTAGATTTATTAGATTGTAAACAAGAAGTAATCAATTACTTTAAAAGTTGTGAGAAAAGATTTGATATTTGTAAAAGATTATACGAAATAGATATGAAATAAACTTTTAAAATTAGATTAGATTAGATTAATTTTAATTTATGTTAAACTGAAAATTTAACATAAATAAACTAAAAAACGATTAAACGATTAAAACAGCTAACAAACTATCATGGATAACTCAACTAAAATTATCGCAGAAATTACCGACATTTTGAACTATCTTGGTGATGATCATCGCTACAAATATGGGGTGATATGGACTATGAAACATTTTAAAAGAAAGTATGGTTTACGAAAACCAAGAGTTGATGTAGATATGTTAAGACATTTTTTAAATTATTTCCCTAGTTTAGACATACATAGATCTTGGGATGTTTTTGAGAATTCTGATTATGAATATGAAAAGAAACTGTATGATAATAATATGAGTAAACTGGTATCAGAAAATACACGATATTACAGACTGATAACTTTGTGTGTTCTTTTAAATATGTTTTTTGACTATATTGTCAATAACAATTTTATCCAGAATGAGATAAAATCTTTGGACGAACTAAGAACTTATAAATATATAGATGCTGTGTATGAAAGAATCATTCATTTTATAGACAGATGTGGTGAAGTTATCTCGGAAGCTCAAAGTGACACGTTTTCGACCAAATCGGACAAGATTACTACTATTAGATGTTTCGAAAAAATGAAAAACAAATTTGAAAAATGCAAAAGATTATACGAAATAGATATGAAATAAATAAACGTTAAATAGATTTAGAATAGATATTAATTTAAATTTTAAACCTTAAATTCTCCTTTTTTGTATTTTTCATAACACGAATACCCAACAAGATTATCATACTTGTCATATATCTCCATACGTTTGTTTGTAAGATATTGTGGTCTTCTTTCAAACAATTGGTATTTAATATTATCTTTCAAAGTGTTTTGCATAACAAATAAAACCATCGGATAATCTTTTAAATCTTCTTGGTTTATTTTCATAATATTTTCTATACATTTTTTAATATATTTGTTACCTTTATTTATAATCATAAATGAGTTTATAAGTGTATCGTGTTTTTTGAAAAAATTGTATATCAAAGTGCCTTGAATAGTTGTAGGAGTATCATTTTGTAATATTGTAAAAGAATCTACATTTTTTACAATATCATTTAAACCAACGATCAACTCGGTATCTATGTCGATATAAACTCCTCCGTTTATATACAACCAACATATTCTAAATAGGTCGGATTTATGTGCTCCTTTCTTGAAAGAATTGAACTTATCTACAAAAGTTTTTCCAAATTCTTTGTTCAAAAAGTTTATACAATCATTGTCGTCGTAAAAACAATATTCCCAGTCTTGATTTAACTTTTTAATGTTATCTACAACATAAGATGGGACAGAATTGAATGACTTGTATGTTTGTAAAATTTTCTTTGGAATTATTTTTTCTTCTTCGATAAATTTAACATTGATATTATTATTTCTTTCAATTATATTTTTAGATTTCTTTGAATAATTACTGTTAAGACTACTATGATTTCTTACCATGTTTACTTCTAACACAATATGAATCAAAATAGCTAAAATAATTGATAATATTAAAATTATTAAAAATATATGCATTTTATTTGGTTTATAATATTTTACAATAAAATGTTATGTAAGATATTTAAAAAATCATATTTTACAGAAAATTTCATCAATATGGTAAAAAATTACTCAGAAGAAGAGAGAAATTATATTAACATAAGATATATAAGAATTGTTAAAAATCTTGAAAAATCTAGATTAATATCTGCATTCTATTATTATTTTTTCTCCACTCTTATCACTCTACTTTCAATAATCGTTCCATCTTTACTTTCTATACAAGATAGGACATTCAAAGCAAATCCTACAGATGAAGATGTCAGAACTCACAATAATTCTATTTTTTGGGTAATTTGGATAATGTCAATTCTTATAACTATTTCAAATGCTTTGATCAAATTATTCAAATTAGACCAAACATATATCACCAGAACTTTAAGGTTAAATCAGCTTAGATCAGAAGGTGTTATGTATATAAACGAAATAGATGAATATGGAGATGGTTCTGACCAAGATAAATTTAAAAGGTTTATCCAAAATATAGAAAAATTGAAAAATATACAAATAAAGCAAGAATTTACTCAAAGTGCGGATTTAGAAAGAAAAGATACAGATTTATCATCAGTCACAGTTCCAAATTTACCTAGAACTGTTAACGTTAGAAACCCCATTACTTCTCTTTAATTTAATATAAATGTTATAAGCGACAAAATTTACAATTTCTCTATAATAAAACAGAATTATAAAAGTTCTCATTTTAAATGATTATTTCTTTTCAAGAACATTACAAGACAACTTAACCTTTGAAAATTCAGTATAACCTCCAATATGTTTTCCATCTATATAAACTACAGGAATTGTTTGAGATTCTTTGCTAATTTCTTTGTATTTTTTATCCCCTTTCTTTGCTTCAACAAATAATGTATCTTTACTACAATTTTTTGCAAGTTGAACAGCAGATCTTGAATAAGGACAATAATCCATACCATATACAGTAATTCCAGAAGTCAGTGGATCAGGGATTTTATCAAACTTTTTAAACATTTTAAATAAATAATTTATTCTTGTTTAAATTTATTGGTTGATATTTATCCACCATAATCATAACAGAACCCTTTTTGTATTTAATACAATTTATTCTACTACATTCGGATAATAAAAATATCTTTTGTTGTCATTTTATTGTGATAATAAAATGAGCGATTTTGATGATTCAGATGATTTTGAAATGCTTGAAACTGATGATATTACAGAGAAAATTAAATACAAAACATTTACAATTAATTTAACAGAAATTTGTTGTTTTGGAGAATTAACTCAAGACCCAAACAGAATGAAAGATTGTGAGAGTGTTGCTCATACAGGGATGAGTTATATGGGTCTCCCAGGAACCTCACTTGATGGTATAATTAAAATTGTAAATACAAAATCCAATCTTGATGTATTTAAAACGTTAAACTATGAGATTTTAAGACCAAAAAATAAAAGTGATTATGTCGCTGATCATGACGGAATTATGACAAAATTAAATCATGATAATTTGTTCTTTAATCTTGTCTCATTTAACCTTGAAGGTTTATGTAGAAAGAGCTCAAAAGATCCAATGTACCCAGAAAGATTAGGACGTTTTGAAAAATTAATGAGACCCAATATTACACCTGGGTTTATTATGACATCTCAAGAGATTGTATTACAATTAAAAGATAAAATACAACAAAAATCTTTTTTGGAAGAAAATGGAGGTAAAATCAAGGATATTTTAAACAGAGTAAATGGAAATATTGACTTTGTTCCTGATGGGTATACTGGTGGTGTATTTTATGATAAAAATATATGGGAAATGAAAGAAAGTATTGAAATCTTAAGACCAGGTTCCGACAAGAGATCAAACGCTTATTTGTTTAATACTAGAATAGGAAACAAACGTCTTTGGGTTGTTAATATTCATCTCAAGGCAAAAAAGAGAGCAAATACTCCATCGAGATATAGCACACTTTCATCATTAATGTCCTATGTTGGTATTGAAAGTTCTGATATTACTCATACAAAAGAGCTTTCTAACATTTTAAATCGTGTTGAAGAAAAGAACAAAAGATTCAACTACCCTGTCTATTTTTGTGGAGATTATAACACGACAACTGATAAAAAACAATTATTTAGAATGTCTATGGAAGAATTGATATAAACTGAAATTTTTTAATAAATTAATTAAAAAATGGATTACATACGCGAATATATTCGAGACAATAAAATTTATGATTTGTCTAATATTCTGGAAAACGAAATTCAAGATAAAGATGAATACATGAATTCTTTTGGTGAAATGGTAAGTCTTATGATGGAGATAAATTCTCCAACAGAAATGGTAGATCATATATTAACAAGTTGGGATTTATCAGAAAATGATGCAGACAATATATTTCTTGAAGCATTGAGGACATTTACATGTTCTGACGATGAACTCAAATTTCTTGTAGAAAAATCAACGACTATTTCTGGTATTAATTATATGATTACTAAAATAGTAGATTCAAATTCCTTTGCCCCTTTAATGAATGTTTTAGTTCGTGTATACAAGGAAAAATTAACAGTTAATGATTATTTAGATTTAAAAGAATTTCTGGATCAATATGAAGAAGCTACAAAACAACAATTTAAACATGTATACTCATTCATTGAAGAAAAATTAAGAAAAACACAGAAAAAACCTTCCTGGGTTACTTTAAAAGATGATGAAAATTTAAGCCTTTTAAATACTACATCTATTGGCATGGATCTCGAACAAAGTAATATAATATTAAATAAGCTTTCAGAAGAAGTTTCTAATTATGATATTGAAGACGAATCTTTAAGTTTATTTGCTTCATCTGTTTCTGACAATATTAATCTAGAACAATCTTATGATAAAAGTTTTAGAGTATGGGGACCAGAAAATAGATTTCCAGACCGAGAATGTATAGGGAACCCAGACACGAAAGGAGGATGCAGGATGTTAAGATGTGTTTGTCATGAAGAAGAAAATGAATGGTTTACAGGGAAATGTGATCACTGTGAAAAGATAATTGAAAATATATCTTTTGCAGTTAGATATCCCAAAGATGTTGGTGGTTGGGTCGGATGTTATTGTTGCTTTCAATGTATGTATGAATATTCACCAGAGACGATGAAAGCTAAAGAAAATGCAAGAGTTAAAAATTTACAGTTAAAATTAAAGGAAACTGGGATTATGGATAGAAGTATAATTTAAATTAACTTCTTATCTTTTTTCTACTATGTATATAAGGCCAATACAAAGCATCAACAACAAGATGATGAAACGCTATTATAAATGCCGCAACGATTAGTAGCCAATTGTCTGTGGTAGAAATAACCGGAATAAACATACCAATTGTCGCTAAACCAACAATGAACAAAATAGGCACTTGAATCGAGGGTGAAGATTTGTTTTTGAATATATAAAATATACTCAAAGACCATAACATAGCAAATGCTAAAAATACACATAAACTAGAAATAAATAAATCTCTATTGTTCAGTTTCTCATAGAAACTAAACCAAACAATTACACCTATAACTGATGCTACAGTTAACATCATAGAAATAAACCATAATCTCCATTCTAGTTTTGTATATCTGCTATATAAATCTGGTAGAGAATTTTGAAAATATAAGAACATATAAGATACTAAAACTCCAAAACCACCTGCCATAAATATACTAAAAAGAGTGTTATCTTCCATTTAAAGGTGTTTAAAATTTTATTAAACATTAAAATGAATATTACTGTTGTTATGTGGTATGATGAAGGTATAAAAGAATACGCAGACAATTGTTATAAAATAAATAAAGCATATTGTGATAAACATGGTTATACACTTATAAAATCATCAGAAAGAACTTATACTGACAGAAAACCACATTGGGAGCGTTTTCCTTTGATTTTAAAGCATATAAATGACACTGATTATATTATGTGGGTAGATGCTGATGCTCATTTTTATATAGATGCTCCAAGATTAGAAACAATCATAGAAAAATATAATACTGATATTATTTTATCTGAAGACATAGATAACGCAAAATATAACATAAATACTGGTGTTTTTATATTAAAAAATACACAACAAGTAATCGACATAGTAGATGCTTGGACAAATGACGATAACCTTTACCAGAGTTTAAATTATAGTACATGGCAAGACCAAGCTTTAGTAAGATATTTTTATAAAAATAATCTAAATTCTATTAGAGATATAAGTTCTATATCTCCTTATGGCGAACTACAACATTTTAAAAGTAACGATAAGAAAGAAAATACATTTATCCATCATTATGCTGGAACTAAAAAAATTGTTAGAACATCTTCTTCAGCAAAATATGTGGCTAAAAACATCGATAATTCTTCTTCGTCGATGTCATTTATGATATTTACTGCAATAGGTATATTTGTATTATTGTTAATACTATTATGGTTCTATAAATTTAAAAATTTTAAAAAAAATAAGTAGTAAATGGAAATACCATCAAATGTATTTAAAAGACAAAAAAAATCAAAACGTATTGAAGTTCCAGAAAATATCATCTCAGACAATTTAGAAGATATACCAAATAATTTGTTGGTAAAATATAAAGATTCGATTGATGTAGAATTTATAGATAAAATAATAATACATAAACTTAAAGTTCTTCAGAATCTTAATCAAAATATTGATCATTATGACAAATATTTGTTAAATAGTCAAGAATTAATAAACAAATATAAAAAACAAAATAATGTAAAAACTGCTCAAGATTATATAAATTTAGCGAACGAATATATAACAATAGATTGTGTCAAAATTAAAGAAAAAATAGTTAAATGTGATGGATGTGGTAAAATCATAGATGAAAAAAATATAGAGAACGAAGATACATTTATCTGTCCAACATGTAATTGTATAAATACTTTTCTAAGTCCTCGTAATTTTACAAAACAAAATGAAAAAAATATATCAGATGATGATACGACTAATTTTATAAAATTATTGGATAAATTTGAAGGTAAAGGCGAATATATACCAGAAGAAGTTTATGAAGAATTAGATAATTTAACATCTAGTATTAATATGGAAAAGGGTGAATATTACAGAAAATTACCACTACTTCCCAATGGAAAAAAAGAAGGAACAAGTAAGAAAAAGATAATTGAATTGTTAGAAATTTCAAAAAATAGTAAATATTATGATGAAACAAATACAATATGTCATGAATATTGGGGTTGGAAACTTCCTGATATCACAGATATTAGACAACAATTAATATCAGATTATAGAAGAACACAAGAAGTATGGAATGATATCAAACAAAACTATAATCGCTCTGCGTCTCTTGGAACACAATTTAGATTATATGTTCAATTAAAAGCCCTTGATTACCCTTGTGAAAGGGAAGATTTTAAAATTCAAGATATGGTTGATTCTTTAAGATTTCATAATGATGC
>CEUT01008122.1_pt1 | contig 10335 bp, 10 predicted proteins | sample 531401 | NCBI WGS metagenome assembly CEUT01 (sample SAMEA2622821, study PRJEB7988) | marine metagenome | biome: marine biome (ENVO:00000447); feature: surface water layer (ENVO:00002042); material: "saline water (ENVO:00002010), including plankton (ENVO:xxxxxxxx)" | depth 5 m | reverse complement strand
ACATTAGTGAGTGCCATTCATTACCTACTTTCAAAAGTTAAGAATGCTTGTGCCGCAGATGAACCAGACGCATTAGTAAACACATCCAAAAACAAAAAGTTTCCTGCTGTGATCGCGGCTTGGTTGAACACCGTGGACGATCCGGTCGCACCTGTGGTTCCCAAAGAACAACCAGTGATTCTTCCGGTCAACGGAGTGCCAAAATCTGTGCCTGCGATATAGATCGCTGCCGTGAATCCACCAGTTCCGTTTACTTTTACATCAAAGTTTTTCATGGTTGCATCGTGTGGTAATCGATACAGAGAGTCAGTCTTCGCTCCAGTTGCGATAGCCGAGGAGGCATCAACAGTAAATATTGCGACATTTTTTGCATTGCCAGTGGCTCCATCATTTACATAAAATGTTTTAGTGGCTTCGCCCTGAAACAGCGGTAGTGCCAGAGGTGTTGAAAAAGAATGTGATAATAATGAAACATTGAATTGATGAACATTTGTTGAAACTTCTGAGTGACTTGTAAAGGCATAGTTGGCAAATTTTGTTGGGTCAGTTGCGTTTGTGACAAAAAGTGTCCCGCGAGTTGCCGCATCGAAGTAAGTTGACAAGTCTGTATTGTTTGAGTCTTCGTGAAAAAACTGAACCGTTGAGTTAAGATATTTAACTTCACCGTCCGCTGAGGGAGTCGCAAAAGCATTTGCTATACCCGTGTAACTTCCGACACCGGGAGGAGATCCAGTTGCACCAGTCGATCCAGTGGCTCCCGTTGATCCTGTCGCACCAGTGGAGCCTGTTGCTCCCGTTGATCCTGTCGCACCAGTAGAACCTGTTGCTCCAGTTCCACCAGTGGCTCCAGTGGAACCTGTTGCTCCAGTTCCGCCAGTGGCTCCAGTAGAACCTATTGCTCCAGTTCCGCCAGTGGCTCCAGTAGAACCTGTTGCTCCAGTGCCACCTGTCGAACCAACGAGTACGGCAGGTTTGTTCCATGCGGTTCCATCATAAGTGTAGATAATATCACCCACACTCATGGAGACACCCGTAGCCGGATTCTCAGGGAACCTAAACACCATTACCTAACCTTTACTTTTTTTCCCCGACGTTTGTTCACTCTTCGCAATTCATCTTTTTTTCTCAGGGCTTCTGCTTTTTGCATTTTTTCTTGTGCAGCATTTTGTTGCTGTTTTTGTTGTTGCTCTGCGACCGCTTTTTCGATCATTTCTTTTCTTGCAATATACGCTCTAAAATTGTTTACAATTCTTTCTCTATGCTCCTCTGGGAAAAGACCATCTGCCATGAGTTGTTGCGATGCTTGTAAACCAAGATCAAAGTCCCCCATTTCATGCGCTGTTGATGCAAGTTCATCCAACATCATCCAATCGGTCATATCTTTTTGTAAGAAAAGAATATCGTCCGCTGGGAATTTGATATTAATACCCGACCGTGCAAAAAGATAACCTAATTTTGGATTTCCGTTTTGTCTGTGAATTCGAGCGAGTTGATACAAAGGCTCTACTCGTTGCGGTCGCATGTTGTATGCTTGCAAGAAATGATCCTGTGCTTCCGCCCATGATGATTCTGATTGTTTCAGTGGTTCCATGCACTTACAAATACCCATTCGATAAACGCAATACCACTGTTCCTCTTCCCAACCACCGGCTTCGGCTCGAACTTGATAGGCATCATACGCTTTATCATACACAGCACCATCAAAGTAAGACTGCGCAAGATAGAACATGTACCTTAAGTTTGTTGGTTCATAGTTAGGGTCTTCTGGATTGTAGAGACAACTGTGTAATGTCTCTGCATCTTTCAAGTATTTTGCGTTTTGGTCATCACCAAATTCTTGGGTGCGATTACCCATAGTTCTTGCATCGATATGGTAGTCTCCATCGAGTCTTGTGATATTAAGACTACCCTTTTTTTCTCTCTCTTCTGCGGCATCTGCATATTCGTGAATCACACCAACATAGCCCCACCCGATACCATTTTTGAAAATTTGATTTCTCCACCAATTGAAATCACCTCTGTGAATATTCAAAGCGTAGCCATCATGCTGTCCAAAATCAGGTGGATACTTAAAATTACCTGCCACAAAGTCATCAGCATCGATAACCCAAGAGTAGTCTGCACCACCCTTGTCGGCATTGCGGAGAGATTTGGTTCTTGACTTACCAAACCCCTCCCACGGTTCATCGTACACCTCACCGGGAATACCAACACTTTCAAAGTAATCTTTAATAATTTGTTTTGTGTTGTCACTTGATCCCGTGTCGGTGATGTCATAACGATCAATGTACGGTGAAATTGATTTCAAACACTCTTGGATGATATGCTCTTCATCCTTCACGATCATACACAATGTAACTGTAGGTTTGCTCATGCTTTCACCTTTTGGGAATCAATCCAATTATAAGTCTCACGAACTCCATCAATAAGTTTTGTCGATGGTCGCCATCCGATCATTTTTTCAATGAATGTGTTGTCGGAGTTTCTTCCTCGAACACCTTGGGGACCGGGGATATGATTTTTTACAACCTTTTTGTCTGCTACCTCTGCTGCGATATCAACAAGTTGATTGATTGAAACCATTTCATCTGAACCAATATTCACAGGCTCAATACAATCACTTCTCATAAGTGTAAGCACGCCGTTCAAGCATTCATCGACATACAAGAATGATCGAGTTTGAAGACCATCGCCCCAAACTTCCACTTCTCCACCATCCTCAGCCTCAGAGACTTTTCTGCAAATTGCAGCGGGGGCTTTTTCTTTACCATTATTCCATGAGCCTTGAGGACCAAAGATGTTATGAAAGCGTGCGATACGAACTTCAAGACCATAGTTTCTGTGGAATGCAAGGAAAACTCTTTCACTAAAAAGTTTTTCCCAACCATACTCACTATCAGGATTCGCCGGATACGCTGAGTCCTCAGCACAGTTTGGATTGTCGGGGTCGAGTTGATTGTGTTCGGGATACATGCAGGCAGACGATGAATAGAAAACTCTTGGCATGTTTTCAAACTCTGTTGCTACCTTTGCCACGTTAAGATTAATCATCGCGGAGTTGTGCATGACGTTTGCATCATTTTCTCCGGTGAAGATATATCCTGCACCGCCCATGTCAGCAGCAAGTTGATACACCTCATCAAAGCCACCATCCAATGCCTCTCGGACATTTTGCTCTGATCTGAGATCGAGGACTAAGAATTCATCGGCATCAGTTTCTTTATACTCATGCTCTTTGATATCCACACCACGAACGAAGTAACCTTCGTTTTTCAAACGAGTCACTAAGTGACCACCAATAAATCCACCTGCCCCACAAACTAATGCCTTTTTCATATTAACTCCTTAGTCAAAATATTTTTGGTACTCAGTAATAAAGTTTTGAACCTCATCACTAAGTTGGTGTATGCCGAGAATATAATCTTGCGTGTGTCTATAACCATCAAGTTCATTTTCAAGATTTCTAATTAAGTCTTGCTCATTTCTCTCTTGATACACCGTAGGCTTATCGAAAACAATCTGAGAACTGTCCATGAATTTTTGGAGATAATATGATCCCCAAATATCATCCATTCTTCCCAAGAATGGAAACACCATATAGTATTTCAGGACATCTCTATGTATGAAGGTATTTTGGCTATTGAAGACCGTGTAGTTGTAAGTGCTGTATGGTTCAATTTGATCAAACTTAACGCAGGGTCTTCTTGTCAATCTTGTCGTTGCATCAATATCAGGATCACCATCCCACAGGTTTGCTTGAACCATAACTTCTGTTGATCGTTTACCAAGATAAGTCACATCATTTTTTGTTGGTATACACTCAATGGGATATCCTCTATGCCAAAGGTTAGAATTATTAGTCACGGACAGTGGATCAAAAACCAAGTTCTTTGTTTCATAAAAATCTCTTTCAACCTTTTTACCAACGTGTAAATCTTTACCCCAATTTTCATATGGAATGTTGTCATCGTCAACAGTGGCTACGATATCAGCACCGTTTTGATATGCGTATACAAAGCCGATATTTCTTCTCTGAATTTTTTTCCAGCCAATCGCATCTGATAACTCTTTGTAATCTCTTTCTTGTTGTTCTGGGTGAAGATACACACAATCAAGTTGCTCATACAAATGATGTGGAGTTTTGGTATCTCCAACAACAACGAGCGTCCAATCCTCCATTTTTGCAAATAATTTAGTCGCTCTTGTTGGGGGTTGGATTGTTGTCGTTACGATATATTTTTTCATGGTCTGTCCTTTTCTGGATTTAGAATCGCTTTGATTACACCATCACTATAATCACATGCAGTATCAAACGCTTCCTGACATTCAGAAAGAGAATACTCATGCGTAACTAAAAAGTCAAGTTCAGATGAGTCATTTTCAAATAATTTTAGAGAATCGTGAAGAGTGCGGTCTGATCTTCTGATGTTGATGAGATCAACCTCTCTTGTTCTTAAAATATGAGGATTCATCTCCAAAGAGTCTGTCTCAGGAATGCCAATGATTACAAGTTTTGATCCGACATCACAAGTTTTTACACAGAGATCAAGACTCAAGTTAGTGCCGCAAACATCAAAAACGACTGAGCATTTTGGCGGTAGGATATGAGATGATGGATCATACACAGCACTCGCACCCAACTTTAGTGCGGCATCTCTTCTATGTTGCAGTGGATCGACGCAGTAGATATCAGTCACTCCAATTTTCTTAAGACACAATAAAAGACACAAGCCCACTGGTCCGCACCCAAAGATTGTAACTGAATCTTGATATGACACCTGTGAACGGTTGATCGCATGAAAACCAACTGCAACTGGTTCGAGAAGACTTGCTGCGCCGTATGACATATTATCTGGAATTGAAACACACTGACTGTCATGCACAACAACTTCATCTGACATGCAGCCGGATGCGTTCGCCCCCATGAATGTGCCACTCGCTAAATTGTGCCTACCACTGAGTGACCATTTATCAGATAAGTTCGGGTTGCTTGGTTCAATCGCAACACGATCACCAACCTTGAAATGCTTTGATTGGGAATCAACTACCACACCTGCTGGCTCATGTCCCATTTGCATCGGAAGTGGTTGTTTGTGTGATCCAAGACCACCATGACGGAAATAATGTAGATCAGAACCGCAAATACCGGCTGCTTTGATGGCAACTCTGACCTCATTTTCGTTGATGTCTTTCTTTTCCTCTTCAACCAAAGTCACTGTTTTAATATCAGTCAAAAGAACTCTACGATTCATTTTACACTCCATTCATAATTGAACAAATATACTCTACCTCTTCTGTGGTGAGTTCTGGATATAATGGTGGACACACATGATTTTTTGCAACCCAATCTGTGTTCGGCAGACCGCTTTGTAAAAATACGTTTTGGTGGTGAACGGGATTTGAGTAAACTTCTCCTGTAGGCGTGATGTTATTTTTTCGCATAGCATCTCTGACCGCCTCAGCATTTTCTGTCAGTGCGATACACTTATAATAACAACACTGTCCCCCATCCTGTGTCACGACCTTAAAATTACTATTAAGATTACTTTTGTAAATTTCTAAAAGACTGTTTCTCTTTTGAACGCGATCTAAAACCCTATCACACTCAAGAGATCCAAGTAAACCTGTTAGATCATTAATTTTACTATTCATCCCCTGTGATATGATACAGCGTGAGGCATCGTTAATATCACGCCCAAAATTCTTTAATGACCTAACGACATTTGCCAATGAATCATTGTTAGTTGTTACCATCCCACCCTCTCCAGTGGTCATAACTTTTGTTGGAAAGAAACTAAAACAACCAATATCACCAATCGTTCCAGCATAACCAATGTCACTATACGAGCCATGTGCGTGAGCAGCATCCTCAATTAATGGTAAATTATGAGTGTCGCAGATTTTTTTGATTTCTGATAATCTGCTTGAAAGAATGCCACCAACGTGAACGACAATCACGGCTTTTGTTTTTTCTGTGATTAGTCGCCTTACTTCTCTGGGGTCTAAAGACAAATCATCGGTGCAGCAGTCTGCAAGAACGGGATCACATCCACAATTTTTCACCGCCACCGCAGTTGCAAAAAAAGTATTGCTTGGCATGATAATCTCACCATGACTAATGTTTAGTGATCGTATGGCAAGTTCGATTGCATCGGTTCCAGAAGTGCAAGCAACACTGTTGTCGGATTTTGTCAACTCTGAAAACTTTTGTTCAAATTCTCTAACGTACTTACCCTCACCGACAAAACCCGTCGAGAGTATATCGTAAACACCGTCTTGGTATTTTTTGATAAATTCGTCTTCATAATTTAGTTTGAAAATAGGTATCTTCAAGGTATGTCTCACTATGATTCATATTAATTTTGTATACACCCTGTGAAACACTCACAAGTGACTCATCGTTATTTAGTAGGGCATTTTGTAGTCCGCTGACAATCACATAGCCATCGGACGTAAATACTTTACTTACTCCGTTTACAGGTCTGGTGAAACTCCCCACAGCCCCGGTTTCATCTTTCCCATAGTCTATTAATTTTAGTTCAACATTTGCACCATTTTTAAGTCTTGATCTTAGCGTTGGGTAATCACCAAACTTTAGACTACGATACATTTTAACTATGAAGTCCGTTTTCCATCGCCATGACACAAATCTATCGTTTGGCATTTCACATCTGTGATAAATGTCTGTGTCAGAAATCGGATCAACGTGCTTGAATGTGTTTTTTTCAATTGAATCAAAAATTGAATCATATCCTAAAATCGCTTTTTGTTGAACCTTTTTGTAAAGACTTTCGCTTGTCTCATCATTTTCAACCTCAACAGTTTCTTGTTTAAGAACACACCCCTCATCTATGCCCTCTGAAATCTCATAAGTTGTATATCCACCAGATTTGTCTGAAAGGATATCCCACATGCTTGGGTTACATCCTCGATTTCTTGGTATAATACCAAAATGAGTATTAATCACAGATTTTACACTTCTCAGATATTCACTTTTGATAATACCATCATAGCCACCGATTATGGCATGGCTCACTCCCATGTCTTTGTTGAGTTCTACGAATTTACTTGAGTTCACATCGACATTTTCAAAAAGTTGTAAATTAGAATACTCACAAATTTTCCTAAATTCATCGAGAGACTTGGTGGCGTGATCTTTGTTGACTTTTTTTGTGGTCACATATGAAATTTTCAAGCCACGCGAAATAAACCTTTGCAGTAACTCTTCGCCGAAATCACTATGACCAAGAAAGGCAATCATACCGCTTCCTCTGAAAAATCATAACCCTCGAAACCCCAAGATTCAAGATTACTTGTTTCTTTAAAATCTTGGACGTATTCTTTCTGACTGTTTCTTTTTCGTGTGGCATCCTCATGCACATAAGTTGGCGAGTTGTGATTTAGATGGAAAATTTTCATATCAATTTTTTCAATGCCATGTCCGCACAACGCACTCTTTTTCATAAGATTTGTATCAAAGTATCCTCTTTCGGTTGGTTCACCCACTGAATTTTTCTCCTCGAACGCTCGGATGTTTTCCCAAACATCTTTGTGTGCAAGTTGAAAATCACCGCAACAAACAACCACAGACCACAAATCATTTTCATCCCAAATCGGATTCCCCTCTGAATCTAACACCGCAGGCTTGGCAGGGAACCTCTCGGTGTTTTGATACAGGACATCTTTCAAAATTTCTTGTGGAATTTGTTTGTAGATTTCTATTGGGACATCTCTTCTTGCGGCAGTATACATTGTTTTGTCATCAAAGGATTCATCCGATGGTCTTTCACAAATCACATCCATGTTGGTGCTTACGATGTAATCATGCGATGCTCGTCGCACACCGATGTTCCTTGCCCAAGCCTCATTGAAACCAGACATTTGAATACCCATCTGTTGAAAGTCACTCTCCTTTACAACAATGTGTTTGAATTTTCCCGCTGTTTTTTCAGGATTCACCTTATCTCTAATTTTTTCAAAGTATGACTCTCCATCACTGTTAAAATCAACATAGATCAATTCATCAAACTCTTCCAACATTGAGAGAAGTGACGGCACGGCTCTTGAATCAAGATCACCCGAATAATCATCATTTCTACCAACAACCACGGCTGTAATCTTCTTACTCATATCGAGCGTATCCCTTCTCTTCAAAAATTTTGCTTCCTAACTTTGAATTTAGTTTTGTTTTCAAATCACAGCGTAAGTCGTTTTGTCTATAGATTGATCTTGAAATTTCAACAAACTCCTCATCAAAACATTTATTTCTTTCTTTATCACGGATCGAGTCCTCTAAATCCCAGAGTGTTTCATTAACCTTGGTAAGTTCAGCGTAAAGATTGCGTGTCACATCTGAGCCAAGAAACTCATTTTTACGGACGAGACTCGTAAGCATTAGCATTTCTTTAGTAATATTTGCCAACTTACTTGAATCCATAATCCTCCTTGATTTGATCTCAAGAATGCTTAATTTATCAAGTAACTCACCAATCGATACAGGCACTTCAATCATCATAAACTCCTAATTAATGTATTCCCAGACATCTCTATCTGAACTTTTTGACATAAGTAACCAATCGTGATCTGGATTGTCTCTTAGTAGTCTTCTTCCATACTGCACTTTTCGCACGCCCTCAAGACCAACAGACTCCATGATGTAAACAATCGCTGTATTCACAGTGTGAAACTCTTTTGCATTTTTAATAATATCGATCCAGTCAAAGAGACGAGTTCCCTCGATGTATTCCATCTCTAAGCACTGAACATCGGGAGGTAAATCAAAGAGTTCCATCTCTCTTTTTTTAGAGTCTGGTGGTGTCCCATACTGTCTATTGATGACGATGTAATCCTTATCAAAGTTTATGTCGTGGTTTTTCTCAAGATGCTCCTTAAGATCATTTTCTCTTTTTTCATTTCTGATAATTTTTAAATTATCTCGGTAGTCGATGTCTTCGTGATTCCAGCCCCATCTAATATACTTTGCTTTTACTGGTTCTGGGAAGTATTGAATACCTTGTGGTGTCTCGATGTAGTCAGAAAATCTTAGAGTGTAAACCTCTGTACCATCCGATAAGGTATGTGGATTCATCACATGATCATTGTAGTCATCAGGGACACGCTCATCATCAGACTTTACTAAATGATAATTGTCTTTCTGAATGTATTCATGCAAGTAAGAATAAACATCTGCCACAGGGTGAAAAACTTCGTAACCCCGATTCAACAAATCATCCACCATTGGCTGAATCAAAAGAATATCGCCTAACCCTGCCGGTTGATTGATCAGTGCTTTTTTCATTTTGAGATGACCTCAAACTTTGGACAGGGGACAATGAATTTTCCACCTTGTTCAAGATACAAGTTTTCTCTGTCTTTGAACTCCTTGATAAAGTGCCAAGGTAAAATCAAAAGATAGTCTGGGTTTGCCTCACGCATTTCTGCCTCAGAGAAAATGGGAATGTTAGTGCCAACAGTTTTCATTCCATACTTTTGTGGGTTTCTTTCGGCGATGCCATCAATGAGTGTGTGATCAAGACCAAACCACTGCAATAAAGTGTTGCCTTTTGTGCTTGCACCATATCCCCAGATTGTTGCACCCTCAGCCTTTGCTTTTTTGATGAATTCCACAGTCTGATCTCGAAGATCACAAATGTCTTTGTAGAATTTTTCATAAATCTCTGGCTGATCAAGTTTCAGACTTTTTTCGTGGCTAAGAATACTATCGATTCTAAAGTTTGCCACATCACGATATGGTGCTGTTCTGAACAAGTTGGTGGTTGCCACGTTCTTCCGAACATAGATCCTAAAACTGCCTCCGTTGACATCATTCAAAATACAATCAACCACGTTGAAACCCTCAGCCTCAAGAATGGTTTTGATTGAGGAAAGTGAATAATAGCAAACATGCTCATGGCAAATATTATCAAAGGCAAGTTGTTGAAGCATGAGTGGTGTATAACTCATTTGCAAAACAAACAATCCTTCGTCATCCATCACATCATAAACATCGCTTAAGAACTGACGAGGGTTGTCGAGATCGTAGAACATGGCGATACATGTAATCAACTTTGCTTTTTTACCGCTCCACTTACCATCCCACTTTTCATTGTGCGGTGAGTTGTTGTAACAGTCTTTTGTAAAGTAGTCTTGAATAATCCAGTCCGCGTGTTGCTTGGCTTCGTTCAAAAAAGTATCATCACAAGGGTCAACACCGATTCTAAAAAATCCAGACTCCCCGGTGTATGGCTGAACATTCTTCAAAAGTGTTCCATCATTACACGCGATATCGAGGAAGATGTCCCCGCCCTTAGTGGGAACAGCGTCAATAACAGAGGC
>CEUT01037100.1_pt1 | contig 10358 bp, 3 predicted proteins | sample 531401 | NCBI WGS metagenome assembly CEUT01 (sample SAMEA2622821, study PRJEB7988) | marine metagenome | biome: marine biome (ENVO:00000447); feature: surface water layer (ENVO:00002042); material: "saline water (ENVO:00002010), including plankton (ENVO:xxxxxxxx)" | depth 5 m | reverse complement strand
CAGGTCGTGGTTTACGTCAAGCTTTAGCTGAGTTTGCTCAACATGCAACCGATAGTGAAGCAGCTTTCCGTAAATTAGGTGTAGAGATAATGGATTCCGAGGGTAATTTCAAAATGCTTACTGATATTGCTATGCAATTCAAGCAAGCTATGGGACCAGCTGCATCAGATGTAGATTTGATGACAACTTTACTTGAAGATTTAAACGTTCGTGGTGCTACTGCGTTTGTTCACTTAGTTCAAAACGCTGAAGAATTCCAAGGTGCTGTTGATGATTTATCTAATTCTGCAGGTTCTGCAACAAGAATGGCAGATATACAGCAACAATCTTTAGCTAATCAAATACAAGTGGTCAAAAATGCACTTATGGCTCCATTTTTGCTCTCGACAGAAATGGGTAGAGCTGAAGGTACTATGAATGAATTTGGTACTATATTACATGAAATAGTGCAAGACTTTGAATCTTTCTTTGTTATGACATCAGAAGATGGCACTAGAGTATTAACAGACCAAGGTGCAGTGTTAAGAGATGTAACAATAAGCGCTCTTAGAGAGTTAGGAGCATTGATGAAAGACCTCATGACTACTTTTGCTGAATTAACTATGGAAGGTAAAGGATTTAGCATGTTACTACATGGTCTAATAATGCCAGTTAAGTTGTTAGTAAAAGGTTTTGGACTGTTAGGAGAAGGAGGTTTGGAAGCTCTATTACTATTCAAGGCATTCAATATGGTATTACCGTTAGCAGAACTTAATACTTATGCTTTACAATTAGCTACTATGGAGTTGTTAGTAGCAGAAGAATCTAGAAATATGAGTTTGAGAACTACTATAGCTTTACAGACTGCCTCACAGATACTTCTTTTCGGAGGTATGTTGTTGATGATGAAAGCAGAAGGCCCAACTAGAAGATTAGGAGAGGCTATGGTATTCTTAGCAGGTGCGATAGCAGCGGTAAACATGGCTTTATCACTAGGTGCTTCTGGTATGTTATTAGGTGGAGCAGCTGTGATAGGTGGAGTTGCTTCGTTAGGATTGACTAAAGGTATGCAAAGTTTGATGACTCCACCTCAAACCTTTGATATGGGTGGTCGTATATATGATACTGGTGGAAGTTTAGGTTCTAGACACTTCCCTGTATTAGTAGAACCCGGTGAAAGTATTATACCAAAAACTCAAAATATGTTAGGTAGTAGTTCAGGCATAACTTTAAATATAGCCGGCGACATTGTTACTAATGATGCTGAGGAATTTGCAGAACGTATAGCACAAGTTTTACCACAAGCATTAAGAATGCAAAACGAAATAGGAGGATTATAAAATGCCAGCACAATTTAAGAAAAAAGGAGACACACCGTCTTTCACGATTATGCCTAGACCAGATTATACAGATTTGTATGATAATAATTTAACAACTTCAGACATACAGTCAGGAACTGTGAATGACGTAACTTCAACTAAACTTTTACTAGCAGATTTTAAGTTACCAGCTAGTCCTTCTTATGGTGGAGGAGAGTTGATAGGTGCTGAGGCAGGACTGTATGTTAATTCAATAACTACAGGTGATGGTGTTCATTCTTCTACTTTGAAAGGTTTCTTTATGAAAAAAGAAATAGGAGACCGTGAAGGAGGTAAAAGTAGTGGCACTGGCTCTATGATAGCCAGCGAAGACATTATAGCCATATCTGCTTTCCATGACCCACAGATACCAACTTTTACAGAAGATTTTTCTGGAGCAGGTAGACAAGGATATACTATTGGTGCTTCCAATCAATTTGTTTCAGGTAATCAAGCTTATTTAACTAGAACTGATGCTTATGAAGAAGGTCTTAACTATGGTGAAAGAACTTTAACAGAATTATTCCGAATGTCTAAAAGTGAACACTTTGAAGCTTTTGGAGAAACATCAGGATTGATGGGTGAACATGTCAAAATAATGAGAAACACGTACACCGGATACACATCATTTTTGAATCTGATGTATTACTCTGAAAAAGAATATAAATCATGGGTTGGTCACAGAAGAGAAAAATTTGACCCATTATATATGTCAGATAAAGTCAAAACTACAACAGGCTCCCCTACAAATCTTGTCGGAGCGTTACAAAGTCAAGGCGCAGCCTCAGGAGGAGCTGCAGGAGCTACAGCTACTGGAGGAATGTTTGGTGAAGAAATAGAAGCTGTAAGTTCGCGCACTTCTACTTTTGATATTGTTCAACAAGATAGGGCGTTTGCTAGTGTAGATGCAGATGGTAATACGTCAATAGTGTGTTACGCTAGACCTACATTGGCTACCGGTAAAGTATTAACTGGTGGTAAATCTTTACATATGGAAGCAGTATATCCACATCGCGACCATATGGTAACAAATGTTTTTTACGGAAAAAGAGGTGGCCAAGATGGTAGTGAAAATCAACAAGTTACTTTTGTTTCTAAATGTTTACCAAAGCCTGTTCATTTGTATAGTAAAGAACCTAGTGCAAGCGGTGATAATAAACAACCAATTGTTCCTACTATAGAGATGGACATAAATATAGATGAAATAGCTCCTATGTTAATCAGAGACCAAAACTCTTCGTACGCAGAGCCCGCTCATGATTTCAGGTTGACTAGGTCTATAACTGTAACTTTCGGAGAGGAGCCGCCTGTAAGAGGTGATAACTTGCACAATTACGTCAAAGACCACGCACCTAATGCAAATGCAGATGGTACTGGGAGTGGTACTGGATTAGGCACATCTGCTAAAAGTTTCTTCGGTTTAAGTTTAGTTAATAATGCTGGTAAATTAGGTTATTACCATTTAGGCAACGCTGGTAAATCTGGTAGTACTTATACAGATTCTACCTTCGTTATAGATAATACTAGGGGTGAAGTGTGTTTTCTAAGCGGACCAACGGCTGCAGCTCAAGGTGATTTTACAGATTCATGGTTAACACTGGCTTTTCAATTACATCCGAACGACCAAGGTTGCGTATGGGCATTGTATGATACTACGACAGGTGATTTAGTATCTGGTGACGACCCAGACAGTGATACTCGAATTCTCAATCTTAAAAATATAACCGCTAGTGGTAATGGAGTATGGGCTAACAATATAGATGATTGGCCTAAATGGATGACAATATGGGTAAACAATCGTGCAGCAATAAAAGGTCAATATGATACTACTCAGAAAAAATATAAAACAGGTCTAATAGCGTCTGAAGATGGTAGCAGCAGTACAACTTTAAGAGTAGTTGAAGGTGACGGAACTACAAATGTTGTAACTGGTCAGGCTATAACTGGTGCAGGAGCACAAAACGCTGCTTATCTGGAGCTTGATAGAGGTTCTGATATAGCTATAGGAACTTCTACTACTACAGTAACAGAAAACAGCAACAGTGCACAAGATAATACACTAGCTGGTGAATTAGCTATAGTTTCAGATTCTTGGTCTGCAGGTGATAAAATTTATCATAACAGTAATGTAGATGCACTAATACCTGACAGAATGGATTGTAGAATATCTTTTTGTATAGACCAAATAAGATTTAAACATTTCAACATGCTCCACGAAAATGCAACAGTAACTAATAAATCAGATTTACTTTCTGGTAATTTAAGAATACCTAAAACACCGAAGTTATCTAATTGGGGATATCAAGAGGGTACTACAGCTGTTGACAATATTAATGATGCTAAATCTAGTCAACCTAGTTATTTAGTTTTCGGCTTTGATAATCTTACAGATATATCAACAGCAGAGTTCAATGGTGAAATAAAAAGATTACTTATGTGCGGTTTTACTAATACTAATCCATCAATCACAGGAGATATAGTTACTAACGCTGATAGTGATGTATCAAATATAAGAGCTGGGTTTACTACTTCACACCATCTAGAAGCTTTAGGTAGACAAGGTGCTGCCGACTCTCTTGCAGGTAGCAATCCAGACACTGGTAATGGAGAATCACTGACATTTTCTAATAATGGTGGTAATCCAAATTACAATTATAAAGGGCTTGAAGTCGGTGATTTAGATACTTCAGGAGTTGGTTTGAGTGTTTTGTCTGATGGTAGTGGAAATGATGGTGCTGGTAATGTAGATTTCTTTACTCAAAAAGGCATGATGAAGTTTATTGTAGGACACCATTCTAATGCAAGAAGAGCCGATACTGGTGCAAATATTGCCACTTCTGATGGCAACGCTTTTTCATCTGGCTCATCTTCTTTGAAACTTGACTCACTACCTACTGATACAAACCATTTGACTGGTGCAAGTGGTGAAAATGTATTTCAAGTAGGAGCTACTATACAAGTAGGTGACGAAATAATGTTAATAAGTGCTATAAATTCAGGCACTAATACTTTGACTGTTACAAGAGGTTATGGTGGTACCGATGCAGTAGAACATGCTAATGGTTCTAGTGTATTTAATATAGCTGTGCCAGAAAAAAGAGAGTGTATTTTTGCATCTTCTAGAATATTAGATGTAGCACCGGGTAATGGTAAATATGGATTGATAGTGGATTCACCACAAATATTCAACTGTAAAGATGATGAAGAATATATTATTTATGAATATAATAGTTCACACGCATCTAACAATTCTTTAATAGGTTCTATTGCTGCTACATTCAAAGTTACAGAAAGAAACGGTAATGAGATAACTTTTGATAAACAACATAACATAAATTATGACAATAAAAGTAATTTTTTAATATCACCTAAACGTTTTTGGCTCATTGTTGAAATATTCAACATCGCAGGTACACATGCATTTCAAGACGATACTACTAGCACTGTCTTTTTACCAGAGAAAAAATACGATTCAGCAGTTTTGATTAGTGAAAAGGGAACATATGGTGCAACTTACAATGAATCATTATTTAATGATGGTAAATATGTTAATAAATGGAGTTTAGAAGCTTACAAAGCAGAAGACAACTCAACTATAATTAAACTTGATGACTTCGGTTTAGGGGCGTATGACAAAGAAACACAAGAAGGTGGACACTGTGGTATATTACCTCTGACAATAAATGACACAAGTAAATATGTTTATCTTGATACTAATGATTTAGTGAAAAAAGAATCTTTAAAAAGTGGACAAACTGTTCCTTTATGTATATCAACTAATGAACCTAATGATAACGTTAAGGTTAATGTAGACACTGAGATAGGTACTAATAAATTATTCATGAGAGGTTTATATGAAGATAAATTACCTGTGGTATCCAATTTCAATGTTAAACCAAATGAAGATAATCCTTTTAACGTGGACTTTGAATGGGAGTGTTCTGATACTGATTTATGGTATGGTTTTATTATTGTTGATGAAGTTAATGTATCAAACCAATATCATAGGGCAGTTTTACATTATCCTATGAACGAAGAAGGAGATGAAGGAGGTAAGGCGACTGCACCCGTTGACCAAATACAAAACATGACTACTAGAGTTGAAGCTACTAGCACTACAGGTCCATTTTATGACCCCTACGGTTTAGCTGGTTTTGCTTTAAGATTTGACCAAACTGGCACTCCTGATATAGAAATAGGTTCTCCAAGCGACTCTTCTACAGGAGATGCTAACCCATTAGGAAGCACAGGCTTTACTGTTACTGATGAGATGACCATCAATATACATTTCAAACATGATGCAGATGCAGATGGTACATTGGCATATACTGAAAATTTACTAGCATCTACAGAGAGATTTTTCTTAGAGATACAAACTGATGGCACTGTAAAATATAAACAATATTGGGATACTAATAGTTTTGTTGAACTACACAGTGCAAGTAAGATAGATATGGATGGTGACACACCTAATAATATAATGATAACTTTTGATGCTAACTTAACAAGTGGTAATATAAAATTATTTATGGATGGTAAATTAGAAGACCAAAGTGGAGAAGTTATATTATCAGACTCTGGGACATCTAACACTGGTTGGTTATACGGTGCTAATTTAGAGACTAATAATAATAAGATACACGTTGGTAACGAAATACCCGGTACTGCTAATGACGAATTCAACGGAACAATTGAAGAATTCGTAGTCTACAATAAATGTTTATATCCCGTTGATGTCAAAAGTGGTAAGTTTACACTAACCAAACCTTTGTCTGAAGTTGCTGATTCTAGTTCTTTCACTCCATCAAAGAGTTATACTGCTAGGTTGTTTGTAAAAGATTATCATAACATAAGAGGAACTACATCTGAAGAAGTAGCGTGTAGTTCTAATATATCATTTAGAAAAGCTGCTTTTAGGTTCGATAATAGTTGAGGAAATATGGTACAAATAATAAGAGTATATAATACAGAAGAGAACGCGATTGCAGGTGGTACGACAGGGTTGATAACATCTAGCACAGTTGATAGTAATGCAGGTGCTGTAGGTAATTCTGTAGACTCTATACCTTACTTTATATATAATAGATATTATTATCGTATAGATGCTAATGAACCTGTTTCAGAATTTCATATAGATTGGGATGATGGTGAAGATAACTCGCCAGAAAAAAGAAATCTACAAATTATTAAATTAGAAACTCCTAAGTTTTTTTGTGTTGTAGAACATATTTATACTGAAGCTACTACCGAAAGTAAAAAATTCTTTCCAATGGTACGTGTTAAAAGTATAGATGGTTTTTTATCTAAGTTTTACACTAATGATGCTGCAGAAAATATAGCACACGCTTCTACAAAGGCTTTCGAAACATTCAGTGCAAGTTTAGGTAATGGACAGAACGAAACCTCTAATTTATCTTTTGAAAAAGCAGGAGCAGATTTATTACCACACTTTATACCTTCTAATATACCACCAATAGGAGTATTGAAAGTAGATAGAAAACGTATATTTGCAGGTATTGATAATAGACAAATAAGCAAAATAGGTAATGCAGGAGGTGTTGCTTATCCTTTGCTATATATTATGACCGATGGTTCAACTACAAGCACAAGTGTAAAGTTAACAGTTCAAGGTTTAAAAGATAAAGCTATAAGAGAGTATACTGTGACTGACATTATAACCACTGATGCTCAACTTGATTCAGCTGCAGAAATAGCTAAATATTGTGCTCCATTTAATGATGGTAGTGGTTTAGAAGATTGTGCGGAAGTTTTATTAAGAGCAGAGCTTACAAAGGGCAACGGACTGGCTGACACAGAACGTGTGTTTGTAAAAGTTTTTAACGCTAGAACAGATTTGACCGGTAACGCAGACGTGAGTGATAATGCTACAGTTTGTATTTTATCTAATGGTAATCCTATAGTAGATTTGAATGAACCTACTTTTTCTGTTTTTACTGACACTACAGAAAGTTTCACTAAGGCTTCTAATCTTAGCATTAATAATATTTATTTAGATGATGACAATTTGCACAACTCAACTATACAAGCACAAGGTTCTATAAGTTCTAATCAAGGTAACATATCAGACGAAATGCATGATGACCTCAAAGTGATAGCAGATGACGATGAATATTCAAGCGACCAATTAAGTTACACACACTCAAACAAAGGTCACCTCAAAGATTCTAACAGTAGATTCCATGATTTCCATAGATTGATTAGAGTGCAAGTTAGAGATAACTACAGTTTACCAACTGGAGTAGCAGATATAGCAAACAGAAGGTCATTTATAGAGCACTACGATGATGACCAATACGTTAGCACTGTCAATTCTGGCAGTTTACGTGTTCCTACTAGTGAACAAACTAGAGGTTTGATTTTGTTTTCAAACGATGATGATGTTGAAGAAGCTGCTTGGAAAGATATATCTGCTTTATCACGAACAACTGGCATAATGATAGGAAGTAATGGCGATAATATTTTAAGACATGGTGCAGATACTACACAGTCTAGTACACACACAAGGACTCCTCACCCTAAAAATCATTTATTAATATGTAAAACTGATTTGTTCGATAAAGTTCATTTTAGGTTAGATAACACCTATGCTGTAGGAGAAACCCCTACAGAAATACAAATAACAGCACAGTATGCGCATAAAAATGGTTGGAAACCGTTAGAAATACAAGATGATACATTAGGTTTAAAAACTTCAGGAGGTATAAAATTCAAAGTGCCAGCTGATTGGAAAAAACATACCGCTTCTAGTATAGAGTCTGGAAGTTGGTCAGGACCGTTACCTGCAGATTCTTCTGAAACAGCTGCAGAGGTTACTAGTATAACTTTAAGCTCAGATGACAAATCTAGATATTCAGGTAAATATGTAAATTTATTTAGAAAGGACAGTGCAGATGCTGCTCAAAGCGCTAGCACTGAAACGTCCATAGTATTTTGGTTTGACCATTCAGGTAGTGCGTCACAGCCTACTGTTTCTGGTGCTGAAGCGTATGTAGAAGTTGAATTAGCTGACGCTAGTTTAAGTACAGCAAATGATTACGCAGGTGCTTTAAGAACTGCAATCAGTAATACAAGTAATTTATCAGTAAGTTCATTAAGCAGTGGTCAGTTTACTGTTACGAATGATTTAGTAGGTGATGTCACAGACGCTGCTACTAATAGTGGTGATATATCTTTGAGCGTAACAACTCAAGGAGCTTCTAATGACAACCAAGACCCAACTGCTTTGTGGGACTTCTCTGCCTACGGTATACTAATCAATTTCAACGTAAAAGCAGCTGCTACAAAAAATGTCGTGAAAAATATATGGCCATATAGTAACAAACACTCACAACAAATAAAAATTATAGACCCTCACCATGTAAGTCTTAATGATATAGCTATCGCGCAGTCTATATCTTTCGTAAGAAAGGGTAAATTTGTTAACATGGAAGATAGGTTTGGTAGAGCAGAAATAAGAAAATTAGGAGCATCTGGTGGAGTAGTTAGTTTCGGTAGTGTAGATTTAGGTGATACAAATGTACAAGGTAACAGAAAACTTATAAAATCACATCAACAGAATGCAACACCTGTATTTTTAGACGTTACACACAAAAGTGGTGAAATAACTAGATTCTTTGGTGTAATAATATCTATGTCAGAAGACCATCCAGTAGGTCAACAATTTCCTAAATATGCTTTACAAATGCAAGTTTCACATTTAATAGAAATGGATTCTTCTGGTAATTTATTATCAGACAAAATATCTTTAGGTGGTGATTTAAATGACACAAGACAATACGTATCAAAGACCTAGTTTATTCATAGGTAATAAAGAAATATTAGCTGACTTTTCAGGCTCATTTTCTGTCAATGGTAACAATCAACTGAATACTTTATCGGTAAAAATACAAAACCCTGAATTACAAAATTTAGCAATACACAATAAAGTAGTAGAATTATTTTTAAATAATGGTACACATGACAGTTTACCTATATTTCGTGGTTATGTTAACAACTTTGTACCTGATGATAGAGGTATAAGTATACAAGCTAGTGATATAAGAATAAAGTATACAGGTAAAAAAGGTTTAAGATTAACCTTAACAGATACAAATAATTATGATGGATATTCATTAGGTCAATTTTTGATTGCTTTTACAGACGATTTTGTATCAGATGTTAATATAACTAGTAAATTTATAACAGATACTTCACCTAAAGTGTATATGACTGGAGAGAGAGGTATAGACGAAGATGTTTATACCTTTTTGAGAAAAAAAGTAGAAGAAGCTGTAGATGATGATGATTTTTTAGTTCCTTTAACTCACTTTATAGATGTTTATGACGATGTCGAGCAAAGTAGTGTAGTAATTAAGAAAGAGAAAAGTTTGACTGATTCTCCAGTTATGGTGTTTTCTTACGCTGACGGATTAAGTAGTTATAAGTATAATCGTAGATTACCAGCTAACACTGCTACCTTCGAAGGAAGACAAGTGAGTTATACTAATAAACCTGAAGGAACTAGTAGTATATCAGTGCCAAAACAAGACAGTCCTGCAGAGACTAGAAATTTAGGTTTACGCAATATATTAATATCACAACAGGCACGTGATGAAATAACAGTAAATGTTACTAAAGGTTATGATTTGAATTTAGGTGAAATAGTATCTTTAGATGTTGAAGATGAAGATATAGCTGGTAATCATAGAGTGCAAGGTAAGACTATATCTTTTGGTAAAACTACTTCTTGTACGCTTAGGTTGAATAAAAAACCAGTTGTATTATCAGAATTTATCAGTAGCTAGATTTATCACCAAAGTGTTTACTTCTAGATTTGGCAGTTCCACTACCACTAGTTGAAGTTCTTACAGGGTCAGGTTCATCAGCGCTAGTTCTAACAGTTATAGTCCCAGCTCTTTGTTCTGTGCCTTGTAGTGAGTGTATACCAGAAAGTAATTTACCATCTTTACTTACGTTGGCAGTCATGCCTAGTTTGCGAGTTCCTGTAATTAAATCTTTTTC
>CEUT01018604.1_pt1 | contig 10360 bp, 14 predicted proteins | sample 531401 | NCBI WGS metagenome assembly CEUT01 (sample SAMEA2622821, study PRJEB7988) | marine metagenome | biome: marine biome (ENVO:00000447); feature: surface water layer (ENVO:00002042); material: "saline water (ENVO:00002010), including plankton (ENVO:xxxxxxxx)" | depth 5 m | reverse complement strand
AAGATACCACCTACAAATGTTTCATCAAAAACCATTTGACCATCTTCCAAGTAGATTGTGTTATAACTATTTAACAATTTGCTGTCCATGATACCTGTCAATGACACACCAAGTAATCTTTCTTCCTCTGTATTATCTTTCCATATCTTACGTAGATATTTAAAGTCAGTTAGAGTAGCTTGAAGTGTGCCAAGTATTGTAGCAACCTCTACCTTTTCAAGAAGAGTTTCTTCTGTATCGTCTGCTCTTACTACAACTTCAGATAGATTACAGAACTGATATGGTCTAAGTATAATTTCACTACAAGGGTTACAACCAAACTGATGATCAACATCTCGTCTACCATTTTTACTTGCTTGTCTTTTAGCTGACTCTCTGTTGAATATACCACGTTCTCCTGATTTACTTTCAACAAGTGCCAACCATTCACGCATAAATGTTTCCATGTTAATCTTACCCTTGTATGCTATGCTGTTATTAGCCAATGCTCGTTGTCCTTCATTCTCCCACCATTGACCTGACTTAGCATACCTCATTTGGTCATCACCTAAATTGGAAAGACTGATGAGAGCAGATCGTCTAACCCCACCTACGACTACTACCTCACCAATCTTACACATTATGTCGTGGCATTCTATAGGATATAACCTTCTACCTGCTGCACCCTTAAACACTGCGACACAAAACCGATAAAAGTCTACGAGTGGTTCAGGACCTGATGCTCTACCACCAAATGTTTTAAGTCTTGCACCTGCTGGTCTAACATCTTCAACATCAAACTCAGGAACTTGACCTACATATAACATAGCGATAAGTTCTCTTACTGCCCTTGCCCAACCTGATCTTGAATCGGCAACTTTAATTACTGTTGTACTATCTTCAAAGTGTTCATTAACTACAGGAAGTTTATCAATGTTCTCTCTTTCTACAGAGAAACCTACACCTGTACCACACATAAGAATATACATACATTCGTCAAATGCACGAGGGCTATCTACAGGTAAGTAAGAACAGTTGTATCCTGCTACATTACATTTGTCTAGTGCTTTACCTGCTGTCATTAAAGCTCTCATGCTTGGCATTACATTTAAATTAATTATATTATTATATATTTTCTCTTGCAATTCAAGAGATAAATCTAAGTTATGTTTCTTAGAAACGTGAGTAACAATATAGTTTACATATCTTTCTACTGTTTCTGCCCATGTTTCTCTTCTACTTTCATGCTCTAGCCATCTAGCATATCTAGATAGTGCAATAAAGTTTTGATAATCTGTTGGTAGTTTTATATCATTATTCATCTTTTATCTCCTGTGTTACTTTCATTGTTTTAATTTCTACTCCATTGATATCGTGTATATATTCACGTATACCATCCTCTAACTCTTCTGTGATGTCTCCATCTGAAGGTATTAAATAATCTTCAGGGTCTACATCTAGATTTAACCACATCCTAACTTTTATTCGCATCTCTAATCTCTATTAATTTATTAAGATACCAAAGAGCTTTTTTTAAATCTTGAGAACCATCTTTGTATCTGTATCTCCAAAGATATTTCATTATGTTTCCTTGTAGATAATACTCAAACCCTGTGTCTGTTGCTGCTTCAATGGCATCAATACACTCAATACCTTTTTGGTTGTAATGTGGTGGGTGATTAACCATATCAGACTCCTCTGATAGGAACTCATCTACATTATTTCCTTTTTCAAATTCTATCATTTCTTTTATCGTAGCATTCATTAAGCACTCCCTTCAGTATCTGATTTAAAATCTAATGTAATCACATTACCATCTTTATTTTGCACTGTCAACTTATCATTTGCTCTTGTGTCTTTTTTCTTTAACTCTTTTATAAAGTCTTCTATTTCATATAATAAATCTTTGTCTAGCTCCATCATGGGAACAAGAGCAGACATGCATGTACATAAATGGAACAGTGCTTCATTGTCAAAGTGTGTTAAACCATTTTCTTTTGAAGACATAATATTAATTTCAACTTGACCTGTCCATGCTCTCTTGTGATCTAGTTGAGGTCTTACATTAATTATAAAATCTTCAGGCTTTAAGAATTTAGTATCTATTTTTTTCATATGTTAACTCCTTTTTACTTTTCTACCTTTGAAAGGTATGAATGTTAATGTTAATCTTTTTCCTTTTTCTTTTAACCAATCTTCAGGAACAACCCTATCACAATAACGAAACCCATATCGGATGCACCACTCTGCATAAGAAGACTTTGCACCTTTACGTAATTTTCTTTTACTATTTGTAAACACAAAACGAATATCTAATTTGGGGTGTTGCTTTTTGATAGCCTTATGTTTACGTCTATCCAAAGCATTAAATATTCCTTTGGTTTCTATTATTATACCATTGTCTAATACAAAATCAGGGGTATAGGTGCGATAAGCAAGGTCTTCCCATTCTATCTTTAGCTTTTCATATGTGAAAGCTACCTTTAATTTTTTTAGATAAGTAGCAAGAGTATCCTCTAAACCACTCCTATACCCATTCTTTCGTGCTATCTGCCTAGCACTATACGCTGACATTTTTAAAAATTATACCAACGAATTGTTCCGTTGTAGCTATCGTTGTCTCTACTTAGATAGCCTAACGATTTCATTTCTTCACGCACTAGCTTCTCTGCTTCTTTGCGTTGCTCTATAGCTACACGTAGCCCTTCTGTTCTACGTTCTCTATATTCTTTCTTCATTGCGATAAGTTCTTTTTCTTTTTCTTTGATCATATCGCCTAATTCTTCAATTGTAGTTGTCATAACTTACCTCCATATCTTTTTTGCTTCTTTTTGTAATTTATATCCCCATGTCCACGAATCAAAGTTTGGATATATTAAAGAAGCTAGCTCATATCTATCACTACTGATAGACAAAAATTTCTGTATACTAAAAGCTACTTTTTCAAGTTGCTTTTTATAAACAGATAAATTATCTAGTGTAAATTTTTTATAGTCTTTTGGTGAAGCAAAAAATAGTTCTACATTATTATCAGGATATGCCATAGAATAGAATGCCATCTGTCTTTTCTGTGCTTCTGTTGGTTGTGATGGCAATCTAGTTGTTGTTTTTAAATCTACTATTGTATTAATAAATCTAAAATCAATATACCCAACGTAAGGCACAGGCAAATCTTCAAACTTTACTTCAACCTTTTCTTGATAGTCTTGTAAATCAGTATAGTCAAAGTTGTTATCAATTATTTTTGCAAAGTTTTTTAATAGTTTCTTTTCTTTTTCTATTTTAACATCTTCTAAGTCAAGTTTAAATTCAATACAAGTATCTATAAATTTAGGTTCTAAAATATCAAAATCAAACTTTCCTGTTCTATACTTATCTGCTAACACAGACTCCTGCACAATACCTCTAACTGCACCTGCACCACTTCCTGACTTAACACCAAACAAATACCTAGCTACCCACATAGGCATATCGCTTATGTAGGTATTTACACTGCTAGGTGATAGGTACTTGATGTTGTGTACCTCAAATGGATTATTCTTTTTCATTAAAAAGGTATCTCATCATCAACATCAACAAGGTTATTTACTACATCTTTATCCGACTTAGATAGCTCTTCAGGTTTAGCTTTTTCATTCCATGCATTAAATATGTATGAGTTATAATTCTCAATCCACTGCATGAAATCAGAGAAGTTATCCTGTGTGCTGTCTTCTACTTCTAATACTTCGTCATTTAAAGTTGTAGTTGGTAGATAGTATGCATTACCATTGGGTAGCTTTCTTTGCTCAGAACCTAACTTAATTTTGTATTGAACAGGTAAATGTTTTCTGCTTCCTATCTTAGCTATAGGTTCTCCCATGATCTTAAATGCATCTCTATTGTCTACTTCCCAAATGAATGGCAAGTCTCCAATCTCCATGACATCATTACCATCAGCATTTAGAACTGACCCTGCTGATAATGTTCCAATCAACACCCTAACTCTCTTAATGCTTTTCAAGAGTTCTTTGGTTTTAGGTGGCAGTGCTTGGTAGTCTTTCACAAAACCTGCTGGTTTTCCACAGTTAAAACCACCCATGTTATCCTTTAGATCAACATTTAAGTTATCTGCCATTATAGTTTTAATGTAAAAACCTTTGCCTGACTCAGGCTTAACAAACTTCTTGTACATAAATCTTTGTACGTAAGGTCTGATTGTTACATCGTCAGAGTAGAATACACTCTCACTTGCCAAGTCATCAATTTTATAAGAACCACCATTGACTATAGCAGCTTGAGTCTTTTTACCCTTGACTTCAACCTCACCCATGATAGGTGAATGTTGTATTTTAAGACGAGCAAGTTGTGCTGTCTGTTTCTTTTGGGTTATGTCTACTCCCATACCCATCTTCTGTGCCATATCGGCAAACTTATTTAAGCTAGTATCTATATTCATATAAACTCCTTTCTAAAGTGTTCTAGTTATATCAGGTAACGTCCTTCGTGTCAAGCCAATTATTACCTATTTTTGCTTCTAATACTAATGGTACATTTAAATCTATTTTGAACTGTTTGTCAACAATTATTTTCAATTTATCATTAGTATTTTTTATTACAGTAAGTACGCTGTCAACCTCGTCAGGGTGTACATCTATAACTATACTATCATGCACTGTGTTTACTATACATGACTGCATACTTTGTAATTCTTTTTCAATCTCTAACAACGTGACAGGAACAATATCTGCTGTTGCAAAACTTTGTACAGGAAAGTTCTTTATCTGTGTAAAGTGTGTGGGTGAACCATTAAACCTTCTCTGCACATCAGGAAAAGCAAACGATCTTCCTGATGGTGTCTTTATTCTTCCATCATTTAGAGCTTCCTTAGCCAATCTGGCATGCCAAAGTGAGATTCCTTTGTACTTTTCCGTGAACTGTCTATAATACGTTGCTTCAGCAGGCGACCTCCCAAACCCTGTAGCTCCGTAGAGTGGTGCGAATGTATGTGCCTTCGCTTCTTGCCTACTAATTTTTTGACCACCTTCAGAAATAATCTTGGCAGTATAGTTATGTACGTCAAACCCATTGTTTATCTCCATCATTGCTACTTCGTCTTGTGATAAATATGCAGCAGTTCTAAACTCTAACTGTGCAAAGTCTGCTTCTAATATCTTACCACCATCCCATCGTGACACGAACACACGCTTAACAGGAAACGTACCACCTCTTGGCATGTTCTGCATGTTAGGGTCTGCTCCACTAAATCTACCTGTCGCTGTGCGATGTTGTAATAATCTAACGTGTAGCTTTCCGTCAGACTTTATATTATTAGATATACCCTCAACGAATGAAGAGAGATAACTATCTAAAGCAGATAATCTAATAACCTTACCTAAGAAGTTCTCTGCTCTGTCCATATTTTTTTGACGAGCAACAGACTTTAGATACTGTAAACTATTCTTACTTGTAGTAAATCCATTTGCAGATATCCACTTTGCAGTTGGTGGTGTGAAACCCATACCTGCTAACTCAGATGTAGGAATAAACTTATATCCTAATCCATCACACTCTACGCATCTATTCTCATTTGCATAAGGTGTGCCATCCTTTCTAGTCTTTCTTATCTTACCATGACCATGACATACATGACACTGCTCTGCCTTTGTCTTTCTTAGTATATCTGCTTTAGCATTCATAGCACTACGGAACTCTTCCTTTGGCATGTGAGAGTTGAATGTCATAACCCAATCGTGTTTATCTTTAGGCTTTCTAGAATATATAATCCACGATAATTGTTCAGGACTATTTAAATTAATAGGTGTGTCACCCATAAAGTATCTTGTTTCTTTTATTAACTCCTCTTCTATCTCTTGCTTTTCTTTTGTGAAGTCATTACGAACAGCATCTAATTGTTTTATATCCACATTAAAACCTACACGATATATCCTAGCTAGACATAGTGCCACATCATTAGTAAGATCAACTGTGTTAGATAAATGACTGTACGTATCTGATGCTAGCTTTGTTTGTATCTCACCTGCTAACTGCTGTGTTGCATGTAAGTCAGCAGATAAATATTCTGATAACTCGTTAGGTGGTATGTCAGCAACCGAATATCCCTTCTTAAAATATTCTTTAAGAGTATCTTGTTTTTTTGTTTCAAGATCGTATCGCAATGCACACATTTCTAATGTCAAGGATTCTTTCTGCCCTTCTTGTAGTATATATTCACCAAGCATAGTGTCAAATACTTTGCCATCATATCTAAATCCACACTCCCATAGCCACATTAAATCGTGAACAATATTATGTCCTATCATTACTGTAGTCTCATCTAGTATAGATTGTATTGTTACAGACGCATTGTCATCGCTCATTCTTATAAGGTGTTCATCTCCTGTCTCAGTCAATGCACCTACCATAACTAATTCATTCTTCTCTTCAAAAGGATCAAGGTGTAACTTACCCTCTCGCTTTTGTACTGTATTTTCTACATCAATTACTGTTTTCATTTACTGTCTCCTTATGTTTAGTCATGTATTCTACAGCTTTTTTTAATCTTGTCAAGCTATCTTTGAATCCACCTAGACCTACATTACAGTGATGACATAGCCACCCTCTGAATGTGCCTGTCTCATGGCAATGATCTAACACCCAATTCTGCAATCGTGGTTGGTTATACTTGCCTATCTCCTCTATATCCCTGTCGCATATAGGACATTTATAATGTTCATTAGGGTATGGGTTCTCTTTCTTTAGTTGTTTAACTAGGTTAGATTGGTTTCTCATGCAAGTTCTGCATGTCCTCTTTATCTCAGAGGGTTTATCACTAGCATAGTTCATTGCGTTGAATTGATCTATTGGTTGTGTTGTATTGCATTTAATGCATACCAATGTATCTTTAACAACAAGTTTTTGCCTTAATTTAAATCCAAATAAATCCCTCATGCGTTGTATCTCGCAATTAAATAATCTAACTCACAGTGTACACTACCATGCCATCCTGATAATTTGTTCTTGACAATATTTAAATGTCTCTGTGCGTCTTCTTCTTCTTGCCCTTCTACCTGTGGGTTCTTGGCAATAAGTATCATTAAGTCTGCTTCTGCAGCTTTACCTGTACGACTACCTTCCATCATGCTTTGATTAAGTATAACCTTACCCTCTGCTTCTGCACTTAACTGTGACATATATAACACAGCACAATCATATTGTTTTGCTATCTGTCTTGCATGTACAGCACATGCTTTTAATGCTTCGTCAGGTCTAGCATATCCTTTGTGTGTAGCAAACTTATCACCCATATCAAGCACTACAATATCAGGTCTTTCTTTCTTGACAGCAGACTCTACCCAACTCATGTCATAACCTGTAGTGTCTTTAATAAATATATTCTTACGCAATGGTGCATATATCTCATTAGCTTTTTGCATGTCATTCTTAACTTGATGTAGGTTCATGCCTGTACCTGCCGTAAGATACCTTGCACCCACTCTATGAAAGCCCTCTTCATTACAAAGCACAATACACTTAGCACCTTGTGATGCAAAACCACCCGGACCTGCTATAAGACTAGCATGGAAAGATGTCTTACCTGTATTAGGTCTAGCACCTACCTCTATTAAATGTCCTGCATTGATACCCTCTACCTTTCTACATAGTGTAGGTATATTAAATGTCCATCTTGCTTCAAGGTCATTCTTGTCCAGCAGGTTTTCAATACTTATGTCAGCCCACTCAATATTCATTGTAGGTGTAAAGTCATCACTGTATTGCTCAAGTATATTACGTAATGGTTCTAAAGAACTCTTAGCACCATTTACATAATCAAAACCTAAATTAGCAATGTCCTCACCAATAACCTGTTGGAAAAGTTTGGACAATACTTCCTGTGCTACGTCATCTCCCATAGGCTTCTCGCTTTTAACCTGTCTAAACAAAGCACCAAAGGCATTCTTCTGTGCCGTTGTCATGCTTGGATTACTAGACAAGAACAATGCCTGTACCTCATCAGGTGTCACTGTCCTGCCATACCTATCCATAGCTTTGTCAATGACAACCTTTATCTTTTGTGCATCCTTACTGAACAGTCTGTTAGGACACCTAGCTCCACGATGATCTTCGTAGAACTTCTTACTCATTAAACTTCTTAGTAATGCTAATTCCATATCATCTCCTTCATGTTGTTAATATCAATATCTTCTTCATACTTTATGTCGTCAGTCAATCGCAGTACCATAACAGTACGCACCCAACTTTGCAACTCTTTTCTTATCTGTAAAGTTTTCTGTAATGCATCAGGGTCAAGTGCAACCACAACCTTATCAAAGTTATGACACAGAAATCTTTTATGTTCTTCTAGTAGGTTTGTACCTAGCAGTGCTACACCTGTGATGCCATGCTTTGCGGCTGTACACGCACTGTAACAATCCTCTACTAACACACAACTATTATCACCACCATCTCCACCTTTACCATTCCATGCTACGAAAGGATGTCTACTACTACCATACCTTTTCCATTTAGGTAAACGATTGTCAGTGGATGCACCTATAGCATCTACAATCATACCTTTCTCACTATCTTTGATTAGAAAGACTGCTCTGTTTTCTTTTACATCATTAAGACAATAGTCTCTCCATATCTTTTCTTTCCACGTAAGACCACCAATATTGTCAAACCTATTCTCGTCAAACCTATCCTCATGTATAGGCACTATATGTTCAGGCAATACAAAAGTCTCAGGTACAGTATCTCTCTTTACATTTCTTATTTGTTCAACTGTCATAGGAACTCTTCTACTACCACTAACTGAACAACTAGCTTTATAACAATTAAATAAAATAGAACCCATACTGTTTGTAATAGTAAAAGTATTTTTACCACCACAAAACTGACAGTCCATTCTCTTTGTACTACCTATAGGTACATCATTATCTTGTAGTATAGTATTTATGTCCATGTGTCATCCTTTCTGTTAACAGATTTAATATCATATTTTTAACTTAAAGGCAAGTACCTCATACGTAAATCTTTTCTCAATGTAGGTGCATCATTAATAATTCTTCGTGCTACTTTAGAAAATCTAAATTTAGTATAAGGTACATACTCGCCTTTGATTGGTCTGATTTGTGGTGCAATATAATCCTGAAAACCAAAGTCATTCCTCTGCTGTTCAAGGGTATGCAACAAACCTGCATCCCACTCATCATCTATATCACTCCATGTCCACTTAAATATATCTTTGTATTCTAATCGTGGTGGCTGTAGTTCATAGATAATTTGTGAGATGACACCAACATTCCTGTATTCAAATTTACTGTAAGCGTGTTGCAGAAATGCAACAACTTCAGCCTTTGTCCATGTATTAGTACGCACGTTCCCAAGCCGTTTCATCTGAAGACAATACATAATCTGAATACATATTTGGTTGATCTGTATTAGGATTTTTTGTTGGTGAAAAACTCAGTGACGTATGTAAGTGATGCACCAATTCTTCCATCATAGCTAAGTCAGATAGTCGTAAGTCTTTACACTCTGAAGCATACTCTACTGCATCCTTTAATTGGTTATGCAGCTTGAGAAACTTCATACGTTGCTCTTCAGTTACTAGTATATCTTTGTTGTCCAAGTTTACCTTGAATTGGTTCTTTGTATCTCTCATAATGCTACTCCTTTCATCCAAGTAGGTTGTTGTGTGTATCTATATCGTGCAAACCTAGCCTTGTCAGCTATGTAGAAAGCACGATACGCTTTAACAGGATAGAACTCATCAGTCTTTAGTTCATCCATCCCACTAAAACATTGTGGGTGTTTAGTCATCTTACCATCAGGTATGCTGTTGATAGCCCACCAACTCCCCAATACTTGTGCATGTTTACTTGCACCATGTATTTTATTGTATCTTTTTGTATACTCATACAACATAAAATTATATAAAGTAAAAGCAAAAAAATAATTTGTTCTAGTTTCCATTGCCCATAATGTACATGGGTGTTTCTGATGCACAGGTTTATATAAATCATTCTCCTCTGCAAACTCAGGTGCATGATGCCACAGTGCAGTGCATAACATCTGTGCTTCTTCTAGTGGCATTTTCACTACGTGTTGGTCACACAATGATTGTGCAATTTTAATTGGTGTATCTTCTATAATAAATCTATTCATGTTCACCTCCATTTCCTCTGCCTAGACCACGTTCTCTATACCAATGGTCAAAGTAAGTTGATTTACGTTTAGCTGTTTCAAATACTGCTACTGTTATTACAATAGCAACGATAAGTATAATGTGTATGACAGTAGTCAAACCAAATACCCACATACTGCCTACCCACATAGAGAATGCTATGCACCACATCCATGCTAGTAGTTGCATGACCATGTGTCTTACGTGTAGGTC
>CEUT01057071.1_pt1 | contig 10381 bp, 7 predicted proteins | sample 531401 | NCBI WGS metagenome assembly CEUT01 (sample SAMEA2622821, study PRJEB7988) | marine metagenome | biome: marine biome (ENVO:00000447); feature: surface water layer (ENVO:00002042); material: "saline water (ENVO:00002010), including plankton (ENVO:xxxxxxxx)" | depth 5 m | reverse complement strand
ATTTAATGCTTTTAATGGAGACTTAATGTTATTAAAAGATCATGCACTATCACTAAGTGAACAAGTAAGCCCAAGAACTGGTAATTTGCAATCTGTTGATAATTTTTTCAATAAGGTGAAGTTAATGTACGATAAATATTACGATAGAACCACTGGGCTGGTAACTACTAGAATAGAAGGGTATAAGGGCCCATCAAAAATGAAATTTGGCCGTTCTGCAGAACCAGGAGTGGACGATACAAGGACATCAGGATACACTATGATGGGTAGCCCATACACTTACAATGGCTATTCTGCTACTTATCAGTTTGATTTGCATGACAGCTTTAAATGGAAAGTTGCCGATGTTGGCGATTTTATGACAACCACTACAGATGTTGGCGATATTATAGAGTTTGGAGCTACAGCAGGCGGTAGAGGAAGTGAAAATCAATATGTCACTGAGAGAACATAAGCAAGCATAGAAATATTTTATGTACTGTATACTTATTTAAGAAAGGAACACAAAATGCATTCAAGAGATCAATTAAAGGCACTAAAAAAGAAATCAAGGCCAAAAACTAGAGGTAGAAAAAAACTAGTTAATAGAAAATTTACTGAGTTTGTTCCTACGCTTGTAGAGTCTGGAATGTTATCAGGTGGACCTTCACTATTAGATGGAGGCCCATATGCTGCTGTTGAGGTTTTAAATTCTTTAGGAATTACTTTGGTAGATAGGCCAATTAACTATTCCTTTTCAACTGATCCAGATAACTCTCAAGAAAAAAAAGAACTAAAAAATAAAAACATTTTACGATCAGATCAGATTAATCAAGAAAATAGCGAAATATTAGTAAGCGAATATTTTGCAAATACAGATGATTCAATCTTTGTACCTGAAATTGAAAAAAGAAACAATAAAAAATCAATAAGAAGCAAAACAACCAATAATCCAAACGAGAATATAAAAATAGATTTATCTTTATTTGTTGTTGGCTTGGCGATGGTATCAACAATGGAACAAAATGGTGGTACCTATGTTGATCAAGATTTTATTAGACTCAGAAAGGTTTAGGAAATTAAATTATGGCTGGTGGAACAGTAACATACACACCAAAATTTGGAACAGAATCATACACTTTGGTTGCAACCCAACTTAACAGTGGAATTATTATGGGCAGTATGGGTGGTGTTTATTGGCCACATCAATACCTATATTGCATGAAAAGGACTGAAATTGCTAACAATCCTCAAAGACATATATATTATTCATCAAATGTAGGCGGCGGCAGTACCCCCCATTATTACCAAATGATAGGCTATGCAATATCAAACTCGGACTGGGTAGGTTCTTTGTCGGTAGACCCTACAGCGTTAACAGCAGACGATAGATATAATTTTTTAGACCCCACAGTTGAAATAAATTTGTACGACGGTGTTCCAGATAGCACAAATATATTATACTATTCCGCAGCAGAAACAGGCGGCTATGACACAATTTATTGTGCATCACCCAGCTTTTCACTGAATTTACTTGATCCGGCGCTTTCACCTGCGAACATTCTAAACCAACAAAATGGAATTTCTTTAATTAAAACATTTTATTATGCCGATGAGGGAGTGACAGATGGTGACACGTACAGTTCCAATAGGCACCTTAAAAGATATTCAAAAGCGGTGTATAATACAGATGATCCGCTTTTTGAAAGAAACGATACAGAAGGGCCAATCACAACATTGGTAGCAGGGCAGCCAGTAATTGCTTATAGCCTTGATACTCCAGAAGTTGAAATTTTAAAAAGTTTATTTGGCACTATTGTTCGTAGTGATTCAGGATATATTAAAGAAAAATACGATGATTTTGTTAGAAGTGCTTGTCGAGATATATACCTTAGCACCACTACCACAAGAAGAATATTTTTAAGAGATAGTCAGCCTAACACGCTTACAAATGACGACTTGCAATATTTACAAAAATATACAGAATTTAATGCTAACATAGTGTCGATGTTAACAACACGCTCATTTATGGGCACATCAACAGCACCCAGCACAACTTCAGGAGGTTCATACTAAAATGTCTGATGACAATAGAGTTAAAATTGATTTTCTTACCGACACTCCTATTTTTGACAGAAAAAATGAAACTGAAACACTAACAATTCAAAATAATACTGTTTTGTCTGAGGAAGAAGCAGAGTCTAATACTATTAAAATTGAAAGGGATTCAGCTTTAAGCGAGATAGATCCATCAACTTTTACTTTTATACGTGAAGAAGGTTCAATATTAGATACTCCACCCGAAGCATTTGGGTATGATCCATTTACGGTGTCTGCGGGCGAAGGGTTTGGAATAGCAGAGCCTGTATATATTCCTTTTCCTGTCTTGGGCTCAGATGGTTGCCCAACAACGCCAACAATTATAACACCAGGACTCGCACCTATTGATAGTGAATGGGATGATTACTATTTTGAGCGAGATAGAGATTACTTTTTAGATTCTACATTAGTATTTGAAGACGCAAGATACAACGAGCACAAAGAATTTTCTAAAAAAGTAAATTACATCGATACAAATTTGATAAAAGGCTCTAATGATAATTTTAGAAACTTTATTGGTTTTTATTATCAATTGCACCAAGATGATCTTGGGCAGTCCGAGTATAAATTTAATTACCCAGCAGCATTTGTAAATAGTGTACATAGGCGTTCAAGTGGTGGTCTTATCGAACGCAAAAAAACTGCCGGCGTCGATGCTGCTGAGCGATCGGTTTTTTTTAGTAGTATTCAGTTTCCTCGCGGCTTTAGCAAAGTACACAATAAAGCACTTATGACACTAAGAACAACAATGTTATTAACAAGTGATAACGAAGATTTGATTGAGAATGATGAAAATTGGCGACAGTTTGTGATTGGAGGAATTTTTAATAACAAAGAATACAAAGGTTTATTAACAAAAGGATACGGAGAAGAAACCGTATTTAACTGTACGCTACCCTTAGAATACCAAAGCGCAAAATCTGTAGGATTATCACCAGATATTTTAGACACTGCAGCAGACACAGTAAAAATAGAATCAGTGACCAACTATTCGCTACCTATGTATGAAGACTACTTAGACCTTATTGGTAACTCTCTTCTTATACCGAACTACTATCAGATGATGTTTCACAACCAAGAAATTGATGACGATAGATATATCCCGCCACGACCTGAATTTGTAAAAAAATATTACTCGCTAGTAAATAAATTTAGTTCAATAAAAAACCTTATGCCAGTGATAACTCCATATCCTCCGCCTGAAGAGTTTAAAGAAGCGGACATAAGACCAATTGACGCATACCTGGGAGACACTATGTATATTGACAGAGTAGCGGCTTTTAAAAAGTATCTAAATTCGTTTACAAAAACAAATTATAATCCTAATATTAAAAACAAAATTATACGAAAAAATGCAACCCACTTATTTCCTTTTGGAACATCTAACACGCACACTAATGTAGCTTCTGGCTTCACTGTATCTACCAAAAAAATATTACCATATTATAATTTGATTACAATATCAAACAGAAATAAATATTTTGCTGTCGATACCGAAGGTAGACCAAGACTTGCAAACATTTTTAATAATTTAATCAACAATCAAGCATCAATTTTGTTTTCCAATATGCTTAAAAAACACTTTGTAGAGCAAGATGTTATAAATGGTTTACCAACAAAAAACTATGCAGCGACTACAAAAACTTTTCATATGTCAGAAGAGGGTAAACCAGTTGCACTTAAAAACGTTTCAAATGAATCATTAAAATACATTGACCTGTATGATTCTTTAGTTGATGAGTACGAACAACAAATAACAGATGTTGGTGTTTCATCTCTTAGTTCTAATATACCATATATTGATAAGCTTAGTTTTTCAAAATTTTATTTTGAATCGATTGCAGTAAACTCTTTAGACCAAGACTATAGGCTGCACAAAACTATACCAATATTAAAATTACTAAATGACGTAATAACATTAGCAAATACATCAATGGTAGGTGAAAAAATTAGCCCATTCCCACTTCCAGCAAGCAACGACTCAAAAAACTACTTTCCTTCAAGCTATATTGTTTCTCCCTCAAAAGCAAAATACTCAGAAACAATTGGATATAGAATTGAAAAAATCGAGGTTAATAAGCTAAATCAGCAAAGAAAATCTTCATCAATTCAAAACACGATAATTTTAAAAAATACTGACACTGGCAAAAAAGGAAATTCAAACCCAATATATCATGACACTCCTATCCAGTACATTGATACACAAATTAAAAAAGGAACTCCCTACGAATATAATATTTACGAATACAAGATAGTAATGGGTTATAAATATAAAATTGATAAACCTCTTGTTACAAGAAAAATAGACCAACCAGTTAAGATAATTAAAAAAGGTTCTTCAGAAACTTTATATTGTTTAGAATTTTATAATCCATATACTCTTGATACAGCCGCTTCAACGTTTGAGACATTAGCCAAGTACAAAACAGAAGAAGCGCCTTACTTTACAAATGCACAAATTATCACACCGCATAAATATTTAGCCCAGGTGGCACTTGATATAGAACCAGTTTATAGAATCTACGAAGTACCTATAACAACAAAAGAAGTAACAAATACAGATCACCCACCACACCCACTTGAAGTTACCCCGTATCAACGCAAAGATGATTCTCAAGTGATTGGATTTCATCTTTTAAAAGAAAATTTTACAAACCATTTGTTTCCAATTGGCGCTAACGAAGAAGAAGACCAAATTATTCAAAAATATTTGAATTCTCAAAACTTAATAAAAGGTGAAAAAATTGTAAATGAATCTAAATCTAAATCACGATTTATACAAATTTTTAGAATAGATAAAAAACCAACGTCAATTAAAGATTTTAATAACGCTATAGTTGCCACAAAAGACCTAAAGCTCGATACTAAAAGAACCGAACTCTCAGTGTATACTGATTGTTTCTACGAAGAAAAAATTAAAACTAACACAAAACTGTATTATACTTTCAGAGTAGTCAGCGAAGAAGGTGTTATTGGTTCTTTCTCACCTGTTTTTGAAGCTGAGTTAATAGACGATGGAAACTATAAATTTGCTAAATTCACAAAGCACGAAGTCAGAGAACTGAAAGAAAAACGAATCTACAACAAGCCAGATAGAAAAGTTAAAAAATTAATACAACTAATACCGTCTGCCCAACAAACAGTGATAGACTCTGAAGCTTTAGATTTTAGTAAATCTGCAAGTGAACAATTAAACAGTGTAATAGTTGGAAAATCAGATAATTCAATCTGGGGAAAACAATTCAAACTTAGATTAACGTCCAAAAAGACTGGTAAAAAAATTGATTTAAACGTTACTTATAGGTTAAGGAAGTAGTATGGCTCATCAAATTGATTGTGGAGATTTAATCATCGATGCGGTTCTGACTGACATCGGCAGAAAAAAACTTATCAGAGGTGATCTGGAAATAGTTAGCTTCGGTCTTGGTGATGATGAGATTGATTACTCAACATATAATAGAACATCGTGCACGGATGATTTTACTAAAATAACAGACACACCAACTCTTGAAGCTTATGGCAATGGTCCCGTAAACATACAATATGGTCTATTAAGTATGCCAAGAGATGACTTTCTTTATGTTCCAAAAATTCACATTAATGAAATTATAGAGCCCGTAGCAAAAAGATATAAAAACAGATACTACCTAGCAATCAACGAAGAAACAGTTAATAAAATTAAACAAGATATTGGTGCAGAATACATACTGCAAAACGACAAGTCAACTCATAAATATATCTTAGTTGAATCAGGTATGGATTTCCCCGAAACATCAGGAGTGCCAAGAGATTTTAAAAGCAAAGAGTCGTATATTTTAAACTACGGATTATACGACAAGTATTATTATGTTCATTGCGATAGAAGATTTATAGATAATATATTAATTTCTGATCCAAATGGACAGTATAGAAACACAAAAGACAACAAACTCATAAATACAATACAACCGCTTGTTTCGACTAAGCAAATAAATATTAAAAGTTATGTCGAAAATTATTCAGTATTTAGGGCCCCCGCTGTTGACAATGAGGTTTATAATAAATCAATCAAAATAAATGAGCTTATCCATACAGTAATAAATGGCCCTAGGAGCAGCTTGTTAGCTCTTAATTTTGATTGTGATCAAAAGCTCGTTACTGATGCTTCAAGCGGTCCAGACAGCAGATTTGTTCGCTTCGGCACTATTAATGCATCACCGTTTCCAACAAACACTAAATATGATTTTATTGATACGGTTATCATGATTGAAGGCACCGTTACAAAGTCTGATATTAGGATTCCTATTAGAATTATAAGATATCGAAGTGGATAGATAAATCATTTTAATAAATTATACTACAAACAAAAAAACAAACTATTTAAAACATGAGAGGACAATAAATGGCTTTTTTAGATAATTCAGGCGACATCATATTAGATGCAGTCTTAACGGAATCAGGAAGAAAAAAATTATCAAGAGGGGAGTCTCTAGATATTCAAACGTTTGCTCTTGGTGATGATGAAATTAACTATGCGTCTTACAATGGATCAGATTCCCGCGGATCCGCATACTACGATTTAGAAGTGTTACAAACACCAATATTAGAATCTATTACAGGTAAACCTGCAGGCATCAATCACGGTCTTTTAAAATTGGAAAATAAAAGAAACCTGCTGTATTTGCCAACATTAAAAATGGTCACCAAGGAGTTGCGCCCTCTCGGCTCCGGGATTACCGATCCAATATTCGGTAATTTTAAACCTGGAACTGCTCCTGGGGGCGGCCAAGTTATTTATATGTGTTGTACAACTGCTACAGTTGATGAATTTGAACTACGCGCTTCAGGTGAAGAATTTTGGCAACCTGCTGTGGCTGTTGGGGGACCAAACTTAAACAAAGCGTTCTTGTTTTTATCAGGTCTAGACACTACTGAGCTAGATCCAACTAGGACAATGTACGAGAATTTTATTTTGGATAAGGGATTAGAGAACAAAAGTTTTAATGTCGAGGTTGATGGGCGCTTGTTTAATAAAATAGCCACACCCGACAGATTAACTTATTTTTTAGACCCTTCTGACGGCGATTTTCTTTTCGAAGCCAGTCTCGGTGATTTACCTGTTGGTGCCGGAGCAGCGGCATTTTCAAAAAGTGAGCGATTTAATTACCGTAATACAAATGTTCTTGCCCTGCCGAATGTTGCGGCTGGCACCACGTACAGAGTAAATATATTTGAAAAAGATCCTGGCGTCACAACTGGGAGATCTTACAGTGATATAAGCCCTATTCGTGGCCCAGTAAGTGAAGTGCTTTGTTTTGTGCCTGAGCCAAACATTTCTGTACTTGGCACAACTTCTGTTAATAGACTTTGGACAGACTTAGGTAAATTTACAAATGCAACAGACGCTGGACTAGGAGGGTCCTTTACAGGAAACTATTATTGGATCGATACAAGAGTTTATATAACTGGTATCCGCACAGGTGTAAGCACATCATTTACTATTAGACTAATAAGAAAAGCATAATTTTGGAGAATATAAATGCCAACAAATATTAATTTAGAACCTATCAATCCAGAATCGGATGTGACCACAATTACTACAGAATTGCATGAGGTTATTCCGCTTACTGGTACGTTAGCTAGTGGAACATACGGCACCGCAGGTGCTCTTGGAAACGAGCCAAACATCAAAAATTTCACTCACGGCATGTTTCAATCAGTCTATGATTATCCATATTTGAGTTCTTCAGCTAACCATATTTATGATTTAACAATTGGGTATGATTCTACATCAGCTTTAAGTGCGTCAAGCAATGCACAGAATACAAAAAAATTAAACATGTATAATCAATTTAGTCAAGTTTTGCTTGGTTATACTGGCTCTAATGCTGATAATTTATTGAAGTTTGAAAACGATTTGAAGCTTGATCAAGTCGGCGATTTAATGAAAGAGTGTGTGTTTATTTCGCTTTCAAGATTAGTCACCAAAGACGAAATCAAAAGACAAACATTTAGCATAACACTTGGAACTGGTTCGTTTGCCGCACCATTCTCTAAGACGATTACCATTACTGATAAATCAGCTTCATGTGCTAGTGATGCACAAGTTGGTCAAGGCCTTGGTGGGCAATATGGATTACTATATGACACCACAGCATCTATTGACCACCCCGCAAAAGGCGTTGTATTTTATCAGTCGGGTATTGCTGTTTTAACAGCATCGCTGTTTACAAATGACACTGAGGACTTTTACAATGATGGTTCAGATCGAACTGTTGACTATGCGTTCAAATCTTTGGATATAAGCGCCTCTTGTGATGCTCTTAGGCATAGGATCAAAAACATCTCGTTTAATAATACCACAGAGATTAATTCACAAATTTATTTTTGCAATATTAAGCCTAATAAGTTTAACTATAGTTCGAACCCGACATACACATCTGGCAGTAAGATAAGAGTCAAAGACATAGCCACTGATCAGCCAATCTCTTATATTACAACAGTAGGTCTTTATGATGCCGCTGGCGAATGTGTTGCGGTAGCTAAGTTATCCGAACCAATTAGGAAAGATCCAACAATTAATTTGGTACTAAGAGTACGATTGGACTACTAAAATGCCGTACCGTAAATTCGGCGATAACGATGTTTTTGTTAATACTATGCGGGCCCACCCGCAAGTAGACTTTCTTGTTTTTGATGGCAAAGCATATTATAACAATATACCTGAACAGTCAGGTAGCTTAACAGACCCTTTGATGGCTGTAGGTCCTGGTCATATAAATTTACATGAAATGAATGTTGACCGACCACTAGTCTCGACAGGTCGTTTTATGGGCGATTCTGCACTACCAGATAATGGCAGAATCTACTCATATATCAATAAGTCTAGCACAAGAGTTGGGTGGAAAACAGTAACTGCCGCAAGTTTTGATGATGAGTTTGAGTATGCTAGTATTATTACATCTAGCTATCCACAGGTAGCTACAATTACTCGTGAGTATATTGCAACACCGTATACCTCACCATCGTCGTTTAACGCAAAGTACGTTTCTTTAAGAAATAAACTTAATTTATACGAACTAAGAAGTGAATACTACAAAGTTTCTGGAACTTTTGGCGACAAAGACACAGGCCCGATAAATCTTATTTCGATTCCGTCTATTTTTTATGGAACAAGAATCAAACCTGGTTCGATATCTTTAAAGTGGTACTTTACAGGCTCGTTGATCGGAGAGCTAAAAGATGAGAATGAAAACGGAGAACTAATACAAGTAGGACCATATGGTAGTACAGGTTCTGGCAGTGTTGCAGGAGTTGTTTTGTATGACGAAGGGTTTTTTCTTTTAACAGGTTCTTGGTCTTTAAATAGTACAGCAATTCCTATGACATCAGGTTCAACAACAGCCAGCGATCCTTCATGGCTTTATTACTCTGCCGGTTCAAATGATGGCGTAACTCAGACTAGTACTTCGGGCCTTGGTATTGTTGTTTCTGATTATGTATCTGCATCGTTTGCAACTTCTTTTAAAGGTCAAACTGATACACAAGTTATGACCATGTTTGCGCACGCACGCCGCGGCGAAGTAAATTATTCTAATAACCCAACATTTCTTGAGCATGGTCAAAATAAGACATACTTTACATCGTCCAATGTATATGAACAAACAAGTAGTATAAAAATCAAAAACATTGTGTCATCAAGTTATAGCGACTATTCAGCGCCTTTTAAAAGACAGGTTTATATTTCGAAGATTGGAATTTATGATGAAAATAAAAACTTAATTGGCGTTGCTACGTTGTCAAATCCTGTTTTAAAAGAAGAAGGTCAAGATATTTCTTTTAAAATGAAGATAGATGTGTAGTATAATACGAGTATGATTTTAGGAATTGATATTAGTACCAGTATTACTGGCTTTGCCGTGGTTGCCGAAGGGCAGCTTGTTTATTATGACTCGATTGATTTGAGAAAATATAAAAACATCTTTGACAAAACAATAGCAATGAAAGAAAAACTGCTTGACATCTACGAAATGTATCAGTGCAACAATGATGACGCTGCTGGCTTTGGTAGTTCTGAGTTTCCTATAGAACATATTTATATTGAGCAATCTTTGCATATGTTTATGGGTGGTAAATCGTCAGCTAAAACACTCTCTACTTTAACGCGATTTAATGGAATAGTTTCTTGGCTTGTTTTTGAGTTATTTGAAATTAGACCAGAGTTTATTGGTGCAACATCCGCACGTAAGCAGGCTGGCATCAAAGTACCGAGAGGCAAAAAAGCAAAACAAGTAGTTTTAGAATATTTACTTGACAACGAGCC
>CEUT01000270.1_pt1 | contig 10392 bp, 32 predicted proteins | sample 531401 | NCBI WGS metagenome assembly CEUT01 (sample SAMEA2622821, study PRJEB7988) | marine metagenome | biome: marine biome (ENVO:00000447); feature: surface water layer (ENVO:00002042); material: "saline water (ENVO:00002010), including plankton (ENVO:xxxxxxxx)" | depth 5 m | reverse complement strand
TGTCAAGAGATCCACATTTTTCTCGAAACACCATTCCTTGTGACCGGCCCCGAAAAGCGATAGACCCTGTGTGGTCCACAGAACATGGACACCAATATCACCGCGCACCTCAAGTATAACACCGATCTGCTCAGTAAGAAAATGCTTAACAACATCACCAACTTTCACTTTACCGTCCTCCGTGCTGACAAAATCTCAATGTCACCGATTGTAAACCATCGATCAGGTTTGCCTGCGAGTTCGTATGTTACCCGCGCTCGCAACTCATCGGTGTTCGACCAGTCGCCAGTAAACGGCACAATCTCCGTGCGAGAACCAACAATAATCTTCTTCTCGTTAGTCCCTAAAACTTTAACAATATCACCTACTTGCGGCATGCACCACCTCCAAATACTTACTCGATAGTTCGTGTACTTTTGATTGACCATGCGCGGTCCACAGCGCACGGACACCGCCGATGTTTGGACGAGCAACAAGAACAATGCCGTGGCCCATCAGCGTTCCATATTTATGCTTTACAATGTCACCGACTTTCACTAAGCACCTCCAATAACATCGAGTTTTCCCATTTAAGTTCTGTTTCGTCTGTCCATTTGACCCACACGTCCGTTGGACATGCGCCGCGTTTCTCGACTTTGCCAAGGATGATTCCGACTGAACCTCTCCAACCTACTAATGTTCCAGCTTTAAGCACTTGCATATCTCTCCCTTTCATGTATATAATATAACACCTGAGAGCATGAAAGTCAACACTTCAAATGTCAAGGAAATGTCAAGAAGAACTAATAACTTCTAACCACTTGACAGGTTCCCATGATGCTTCGCCATCCTCAATCCAATATACTTCAACACGATTAAGACGATGTTGATAACCGTCTGATTTTACTCTCAAAACAATACCCGTGATTGGATCAATCGACCCAGGCATTATTACCAAATCACCTACCTGCACTGATCAACTCCAAGTATTGCGGTTGAAAGGCACGCATGCGACCGTTGTGGGTCATCATGATCCAATACAATCCAGATGTTTTGTGGAACTCGACAATGATGGCCGTGCCACAGCTTCCCGTCAGACATTTAACTAAGTCACCGACTTGCATTGATGACCTCAAGATATTTTATTGAGTGATTCATGACCCCCTGATCATCGTTCCATAACACCAACACTTCCTCTTGATCTCCGATTTCTTCTGGATCGATGTGCGTGACTATGCCCACAGGTGAACCCACAACAATATGCTTAACCCTGTCATATCTATACATTACTAAATCACCGACTTGCATATCTCTCCCTGATTACTTATATAATATAGCATAATCGAGTTGTGCCGTCAATGGTTTGTTTGTCAAGGAAATGTCAAGCCTCGCTGACAACTTCTATTTTATCGTGCCAAGGTCTTATGATATGATAAGCGTTGCGCTCAATGCACCACATTTGCCATACACCATTTTCATTATCGTCAGGTGTCATGCAAATAAAACCGTGAAATGGGCCGTCCCACTTAACGCTTCCAAACCCGCCATCGCGATAAAAGGCACGGACAAGATCACCGTGTTTCATCAATCGGCTTCAAGTCAATCAGTGGTACACCGCGCAGCGTGCCCTTGAAAAATATACGGGCAAATGGCTCAGGATCAATATCTTTGAAGCTGACCGCCCTGCCTTGCGTGCTGGTGCGCCACATTTTACTTTCATAAAGTTCTGTGATAAGAACAGGGTGGCCATTCCATAATACTAAGTCGTTAACTCTCATAGCACGCACCATATACCGCTAACTATCACACCAATAGACGCGATGATACCGACCCAGCTAAAAATAAGAATGTTTCTTTCTGCTCTCTCAATATCATCCTTAAAACTATTTTTGTTTTTCATCTTTAATCTCCGTAATGTGGCGACACTTGCGCCTAAAACCAAACCCAGGACAGGAACAAGAGTATGCTCCACCAGACAGCTTGATTGTATACATATTTCCTTTACTACCCTCAACATGCCACACTTTTTCTCCAGCCGCAGGTTTGATTTCACGCGGCTTGTAGGTCATATATTTGGGTAGGTCATCAAAAGTTGTACCTGTTGGGACTTCAACCCAAGCAGATCCAGCGATAGCATAGCGAATACCATCAGCATTTGTAAAAAGTGCTGGTGGCATAGAAACTTTAATAGGATTCACATACACCCCATTGTTACAACCATTCCGATAAGAAAACCGAGAGCGATCATCATTACAAACTCACCCATTATTAAACTCCGCAAGTAAAGAAATGAACAGAAAAGAAAACCAGCGCCCCCCAACAGATAGCATCAGCGGCGATTGCGAGGTTACGGACAGTTTTGATTGACATTTTGTTCTCCTTATATAGATAATATATCGCAGTTTTTACCATCAGTCAACCTTTTAAATGTGAAGAAGATGTCAAGTACATAATATCGTCGTTTCTTTCGTTGACCATGTATTCACCACCATCACACCAAACGATCCATATCATGTCACGATGACCACCGAAATCACGATCATCGTTAACAAACCCACTCAAAACAATAGACGGGTTTGACCAATCATCATCCCCAAAAGATTTCGGTTTGAAAGCAATCAGATCACCCACTCTCACTGATCACCGCCACTTCATCTGCATACATAATTGAGCCACCTTTGTCAGAAATATATGTGGGTCGCGGCCATGCAACACGAACGCCCATGGGCTCCCCACGAAAACCCCATGTTTCAACATCTGTTTCCAAGACAATACCCAAACCATGCTCAGGTTCGGGAATATTTTTTACCAAGTCACCGACTTTCATTTACTAGTACCAACCTTTGTGTATCATACCAGTGTATATCACCGTTCATAAATCTAACTTGTGCCGATTTTGTTTTGTGACCTGTTTTTGACATGCTGATAATAATACCAAAATCAGTTTGTATTTCGGCAAACTCATGCGGCACGTGCTCCCATGCAACCAAATCACCGACTTTCACGACAGAAACCTTGCTCAATCATATACTTAGCAGTGCGGCCAAACCAACCTTGAAGATTCCATGCTAAACCAGTATCAATAAGCTGTTGCCAAGCAGCAATATACTCTGCCTCATCTTTTGCATCGCGGTAACCTTCTGCAATATCAATAGCTTCTACATTATCCATTTATGACCTCAATGGTTTTAGCTTGTTCTTTTGTGTAATGCCAATGGCCGGGAATATCATCCCATTTAATGACAACATAGTCGCTTGTAATCTTCTCGATTACGCCAGTAGGATTTTTAACTTTCATAACTTGATCTTTAGTTACAATATCATTAACTTTCATTTGTTTCAACATGCTCCAAAAACATTTCATGAATACGCAAAATACGACCATTGGTCATGAACACTTTCCATATGCCTGTGTTCTGTGGCTTCTTGTCTGTATAATGAACAATAGTTTTGTATTCTTCGAGAATATGGCCCAATCTGGATGATGGGATCGAATCTTCGTGGGTCATTTCATTGACACGAATAAAATCACCAGCTTTGAAAACTTTACTCATCTTCTTCTGGCCCATATAAATAATCGTCCTCATCAAAACCTTCAGCTTCCCATGAACTATACCAGTCACCATCATCATCATGGCCAGAATCAAACTTGTAATGATTAAAATAGTCGTCATCTGTCATTGGAACATAAAAAAGGGAACCAGTTTGCTCAGGTTTGCCAAATGCTTCCATGATTTTGACCAACACAATCCGCATTTGCTCAATGTCATCATAATCTTGTTGCTCTTTTTCAAGACGTTCTTTCTCAGCTTCTTCGCGAAGTTTTTGCTCGCGAAAAGCCTTTAGATCAACAACATTGTCATTCTCATCAGACATTAAAATGGAACCTCATCCTTAAATAGTGGAGAACATGCAGAAACCTTCGGGTGGAATATTTCATCTGCAAATCTTTTTGCAAGGTTAACATGACTTGAAGTTGTGACAGAATGATAAGAGCCTGAAGGCGCTGTATGGTCTGCAACAATGCAAATACCAGAATGTGTGCGTACACCAATCTTTAGGCCGTATGAAAACAACTCGCCATTGCGTGTAGTTAATGTTTCTCTATGATTACGCGCATTTTTTCCGTTTGCCCACGCGCGCACAACATTTAAGTTATCAGTAGTTAAAACATTATCAGTCATTTTTGTCTCTCCATACCTTGTCGGCATATGTTTTTGTGAATCGTAGTGATGAAATCTTTTCAAGTTCAAAATCTTCATCAGACTTGTAACTTAATAGTGCTTCATTTCCAAACTTACGCAGCATTTTGATAAACTCAATCTTACCGAATGAGCGCTTATCATATCCACGTGTTCCGACATATTTTGTATACATGATACCTACCATTCGATAAGCGTCCTCAATACCATTTATGTCATCAGAATCTATTACAATCGTCATTTTCATATATATAATATACCTTAGTGTGCTCGTCGTGTCAAGTGTGTATTTGTCATGTGGTTGTCAAGAAAGGAAAATTTTGGGCGAAGGAAAAAATCGCGGATCGGGCTATCGACTTGATACTCTCAAACTCGGCATCCCCGCTGGAACCTCTCCCTCCACCATGCCGCCGTGCTTTGCGATGACATTTACCACCACTTGCGCAGGGACGTACCCATAAACCGTGCCTGTTGGATCTTCCTTATCCTCGCACCAATCCATCAAAAGTGGTTCTACCGATGACGGGAAACCAACTTCAACTTCATTATAACTTTCTGCATTGTCAATACGTGGCGAACAATATGCTCCATCGTGGGCTTGCACGCTCATCTTGAAACCATCGGCACAAACGACCTGTTTATTCAATATTGCACTAAATTTACTCACCGTCTAAAATCCTTTGGATAGCTTCTTGCAATTCATACATTGTCATTTGTTTGTTAGGTAGGCTGTTGATAATCTGTTGAATATCGTGTAACTTTTTTTGGGGCGAGATTATTTGCATGCGCGGGTTCTCGCTTTTTTCTTGTTTTTCTGACTTCATGCTCCACCTTCTTTCAAAGGTATCGCGATCGTGGTATCCCATATATTTGGCTCCTGTGTGGGTGGTTAAATGGTGCGCCTAGCGGGATTTGAACCCGCGACATTTGCTTTATAAGAACAACGCTCTAACCCCTGAGCTATAGGCGCGTGTGCTGGGGTTATTTTGTGAACGTCCGATCGATTGACTCTGGTTTATGTTCGGGTAAGCTGTCTCCTGTATGGCACATCTGGTAGGATTCGAACCTACGACTCTCGGCTTAGAAGGCCGATACTCTATCCGCTGAGTTACAGATGCTTATTTTATTTCATAAAGATCGTGATTTTTAATATCATCAGGCGCGCTGTATTCAGAAAAATCCTCAACAAAATCTGAATAAAAATAAACAGGATGAACACCTGGCACTAAAGCAATCAAGCATTTGTCCTGCGCACCGCCGGCGCGGGCAGCTTTTAACCATGCAGAATGGCGTGAGGCCGAGCCAGCCAAGGTCCAATATGAAAGTTTTCCTTGCGTATTTTGATAAATCGCTGTGTAAATCATTCTTTTAATCTCCATCATAAGGTTTATGTTCTCCACAAATAATAGCAGGAATTTCATTTTCTGTCAACTTCAAAATATAAAATTTTGTGCCCTCTTGAACCTCGCATGGAAACGCTGAAATAGGTACAACAGCCATGGACGGCTGCTCGACAGGAGGATTTAAGTTAATCTCAACAGTGGCAAAATAATCATCTGTTGAATCAACCACACCAGTTAATACGAAAGTTAATAAAATAGTTTTTGTCATTCTTCTTCTCCCTTTTCTATAAGTTTACCATAGGTATTTCTACCCTCAAGTTCCCACTGTAATTTTTTAAGTTCCGCAAGCCGCATGCACGACTTCCAAACTTTAATAGCATAAGCAACACAGTCTGAATTTTCGCTGTAATAGGTATCTAGTTTATCATTTTTAACTTTACGTTGCAAGTCTTTTGTGGCATTTTCTAAAGAAATAAGCTGTGACTCCAGCATTTTTAACGTGCGGGTTTGTGCTTGCCAAACTTTGTCAGATGTTATATTTTTTTTCATGTTATTAAATGGTGGGCCCTGTCGGGCTCGAACCGACGACAACCCCGTTATGAGCGGGACGCTCTGACCAACTGAACTAAAGGCCCATTTAAGTGGTGGGTCACGCAGGAATCGAACCTGCGACCAGCGGGTTAAAAGCCCGATGCTCTACCAACTGAGCTAGTGACCCACAAAGTTTATCTGCAAAGAGGTGGTTTCGCAAACAAAATAATACCTTCTCGCGGTGTCCAACCGTGTTTGTCAATGTAATTTTGTTTTGCAACATTACCATCAATACCCTCGGCAATACCAATGACGATATATTTTCTAGTTTCTAAATTATATTCCATAATTGTGTAATCAAGCATAATGTTCTGATCCATTGTGTAATGTTTCTTCATGCACCGTGAGCATTTCATCAGTCATGAGCAAGTGAATAACCCAGCCTTTTTCAATGGTAGGTACAATATCATCTACCTCGCTCAGTGATATTGATTCACCCTCAACATCACACTGCTGTAATAGAACCGCTGGGCCTTGATCCAGCCACATTTTAACTTGTCCTGGTTTCATGGTTGCCCCGTGCCCCCTTGCATATTTTCAACATGCTCTGAAACGGTTTGATAAACCTGTTCAAATGTCTTTTCAGCTTGTTTGCGAGCATACTTAGCTTTGAGAGGATTGTCAGTCGCCCAGTCAAAACTAAACCAACTTGCCGCAGCAATCATTAAAAGGTTAATAATGTATTTCATTTTGCTCTCCTTAATAAATGGTACTTGAGGCGGGACTCGAACCCGCATGCTCATTTGAGCGAGAGATTTTAAGTCTCTTGTGTCTACCTATTCCACCACTCAAGCATAATATTATTATATCACCGTAACTAATAGTTGTCAAGTATTAGTTGTGCCTAAAATGTCAAATGGCCTTTAACCAATCAATCGGGCACCATTCTTCTATTTCTTTTGTTTGGCTAGCCTCGTACATAGATGGTGTCTCAAACCAACGAACCCTAACAAACTCTTTCTTAGGTTTCTTAGCCCAGCTTGCGTTGTAAATTAAACACGTTGTAATCATATCTGGATGCTTTGCATACGCTTTGAGTTTTCTGCGATATGCAGCGCGTGTATCATATTTGTCGCCAAGTGCGGCGAGATCATTCATGAACTGCTCAAAGGTTATGCCAGCTTCAGATTTCTCTATCAAATCCTCTGCGTACTCCAGCACAATACCCATGCCTTTATTTTTACGACGATACATACAAACAAGATCGCCAACTTGAACTTTAGCCATATTCTCTCCTACGATTACTAATATAGCACACTCACAGCAAAGTGCAAGCGATTAATTGTCAAGGAAATGTCAGTAGTCGTCGCGATCTGGAGCTTCTAGAATTGCATCAACATATCCCAGAGGCACTTTTGTTACAACATAACGCCAACCATGCCATTTTGAATGTTTAAAGGCGTCCTGATGAAAGCCTGTAAGTGGCTTTGAAGGTTCATCAACCTCAAGGTAAACATTCAAAACAGTTCCACCATCATCACTATCAAACTTAACACAAAAACGTCCATCAAATATATCAACAACATATTGGCTAACTTTCCTAATTGTTTCTTTCTTGTTTAACTTCTCGCCACTAAAGTGTCTACTGCTCATTTTTTTGCTCCGCGCTGCTAAGGATGTGAATTTCGTCGAGTTCTCCGTTAAGGATAACCAATCTTGGTGCCATGTGTACGTCGCGGGAGTGAACGATGATGCAGGCTGGGTCCACGTCTGAAACCTCCATAATAATCCCGTGATTATATATCGGATCGGTTCCATAAAGCGTATCCCCATCGCTTTCATATGTATCATGACCGACCACCCATCTTATTAAATCGCCTCTGTAAAAATCGTTGCCCATATAATAAATACAATGGACATCATTGAAACTATATTATCACATTTTTGCAAAGAAAGAAAACAACAATTTTGTATAAAATACAAAACTATTCCTTTAATTTTGTCTTAAAAATTTTAACAAGTTGAGCATCTGAAAAATACTTAATTTCAACATCACAAACACCCTTAAACTTATTTCTCAAAGTGACTAAATCGGCTAGCTGTGTTGTTTTACCATGTATCATATAAATGTTACTTGAGCCTTTATTACATATTTTAATGGCATCGCGATGGATTGCTTTCAATGATGAATAAACACCAAGAAAATTATCAAATTTGTCAAACAAACAATAAATATAAATTTTAGTCATAGTAAATTTTATCTGACATAAAGCTGGACATATTATTGTTGGCTAAAGTGACCACATTCTCAAGAAATTTAATTTGACTTCTTAGGCCTTTAATAATATCATCAGCATCATTGTGATTTTTGGCTGTTTCGTATGCTAATTCAGTCTCAACTAACTCTTGCACGGTTTCATTATAAAGTTTTTGCAGGTACATACTAGAACCAAAATCGTCAATTCTTTCTTCAATCTCAGCAAAAGGTCCAACAGTGAAGAAAACTTTTTTCATTACCGCGTCCTACCACAGCCCTTGCAGCGCGTTCTGTTTTGATTTAATTCTTTTTGAGACATTTGTATCTTTTTGAAGTTTTTAACTGCATCAGTCATTAGTCTACCGTTGTTAAGGCATCTAATGAAATCTTCGTCGAAGTTGAATGCGCCCACCAGAACTATTTGATTAGTCGGTAAGTGTAGTAAATACTCGCCAGGAAAAACTTTTGATTCTTTTTTTATTTCTTGAAATCTCATTTAATACTCATCATTCTATCATATGCATCATACTTCATATCACTTAACTTTTGTAGCACATCTTCTCTGCGAAGGATCTTAAATGCAATGTTTTCGGGTGAAAATTCTTGTTTAGGGCTGTCAAGACCCGCTTTTCTCATGCGCCTTATCTTTTCTTTTAATCTTTCAATCGCGCGTAAAGCCGAATCATATTTTTGTTTATCAATTATATGGCTAATCAAATTAACTTGTGTTTCAATATCATCGCTTTTCTTTCGGGCTAAAGCAACATCAATATCAACGCTTGTGGGATCTGGCTCTGCAATCCACTGATTATCCATGATAGAATAGACACCTGATGATTTGTGTATGTCACCAACATTTTCAACATATATCTCAACTTCGTAACCATAGATTTTGATGTCATGTATATCGTTCCAGCGCATGCGCGCGCTGTCGAAAAATGATTTGACTAGCTCTATATCCTCATCAATTTTTGCAAAGTCTACAACGATGTGAAGGTCAACATCAGAATACTTTGACCAGTTGTAGTTAGCAAGCGAACCAGTAAAACGTATATCTTCAACATGCGCTTCAACATCTAGCCCTTGCATAAAATCATCAACTATCTTACTTAAACGGCGCGCCACCTTTGGACACAACTTTGCGCCGTCCTCTTTCCAAAATCGCTCATTGAGGTGAGGTTGTTTTTCAAATGATTCAGGCTCTACTTCTTCTTCGAAGCGTAGCCTGTCCGTTCCAGCGCGCTGTGGGGTATTAGCAAAAGGGGAACCACTAGATAAGTTTTTATGACCTGCTTTTGTGGAGTACATGTCATTTTTGCGGCGTTGTTTTTTATAAGCCTTCTGCGCTTTGCTCTTAAAGGGCGTTGGCTCGGGCCTATGCCGTTGGTCACGGCGGGCTTCATTTAATATTCTAAACCATTTGTCCATGTTATAATTAGTCCCATTGACAAAGAAGCATCACGGCGGGTCAATAAATTCAGCGACTTTCCACCAGTTTGATGCATTGTCAGATTGTAAAGTTATGCTGCAAAGTGGTGACAAAGTAAATGACGAACCACTCCCATCAAAAGTTTTACCCGCCGCTGTTGTAATTGTCACACTATTGCCAGAAGTATCTTTTCTTTTTATTGTATAAAATCTGCCACCAATTCCCGTAGGTGATGGCAGAGTAATCGTTATGGAACCATTTGCAGCGTCAGCGATCACAAAACAATCTTCGTCGTCTAAAGTTACGTCTGTGCTGTTAACCTGAAAAGACGTGGCAACTGATGTTCTAATGTGCATACCGCTGGTGGGCGTGTCGGTACTGATACCTACTTTGTCATTACCGCCATCAGCAAAAATCAAGTGCTGATCTGTCATACCTTCAACGCGAAAATCTATAAGAGATTCGGAACCCTCGTTAACAACAACCTCCCCTCTGTTGTCATTGTTGTTTGATCTAATTCGAAGGCCTTCTAATGTTCCACCATCGCCGTCATTTACTTTGAACACAATATGCTTATTGCTGAATTGGTTATGGATAACTAAATTGTTTGACGTGTTAATCCCCACTTTTGCTCGATCTGAACCATCTTCT
>CEUT01028735.1_pt1 | contig 10418 bp, 19 predicted proteins | sample 531401 | NCBI WGS metagenome assembly CEUT01 (sample SAMEA2622821, study PRJEB7988) | marine metagenome | biome: marine biome (ENVO:00000447); feature: surface water layer (ENVO:00002042); material: "saline water (ENVO:00002010), including plankton (ENVO:xxxxxxxx)" | depth 5 m | reverse complement strand
AATTTGTAATTATTATCACCCTCTAATAGTATATCTGAACTATCTTGGCTATTCATAAATGCATTCCAACCTAACCACCCAATATTAATATCTAAACGCATTTCAGATTTACAAGTTTCGTGAAATTCGTGTAACCACCAATCCACTGCTCTATGAAATCCATTCTTTTTTGCATGATTTATTAGTGATTTTGCACCATTTGGTGTTAGATAATAAGAGTAGCAATTAGGATAGGTATATTGTTGACCAATAAAAAATAAATCAAATCCATGTGGAATTTTAAAATCATATCCTTTAATATTTACTGTGATATCATCCTCAAGTATCAATATAGGTGTGTTTTCAGATACACAAGTTTCCCATAATTTAAGGTGAGATAGAGCAGTACATTTAACACTATTTACATGGACATTATATAAATGATAATCTGAATTAATAAATAACTTATCTTCTTCTTCAGTTAATTGATAGTCTTTACCATCAATCGCATCAAAAAATTCAAAATTTAATTTAGATATTTTATTAAAAAAATCAGTAAAAGTTTTTCTTCTATCTAATCTTCTTTTTAATGAAAGAACTTTTATCTTCACTTTAACAAGTCTTGTGGTGTACTTCTATATATTCTGTAAGAATCTTCATCAAAATGCTCAGTTGATACTTCTACTATCGTAGAGTTATCCTCTATTGCAATTAGTTGGTGTGGTAATCCTCTTTTAATCAATACAGAATCCCCAACTTTGATTGTTTTGTTTTTTCTCTTACCATCTTCTACATCTATCCAATGGAAATCAAATGAACCCGATTGCACATACCAAGTTTCTTTCTTTTTTAAATGATAGTGCATTGAAAAATATGAACCTTTCTTTGGAAACACCAATAACTTTCCACAATAATCTTCATCATTGTGTATCCAAAGTTCATAACCCCAAATTTTATCTACTCTTTTTGGGGGTTTTATATCTACATCTATAATCATAGTAAATCATTTTGTTTTAAATAACGAACATTAGTATCCCATTGAAATTTTTCAAGATAAGGATGGTTTAATGCTTCTAATATCTTATACTCTGTTAAGGTGAAATGAAGTCCTCTATTATATATATCATGAATTCTGTTAAAGTTATTAAGTAGAATTGAAGGTCTAAATCCTTGAGATAAATCTTTATGCCAGATATCTTTGAAATCATAATTAACGAGTTTTTCTAACCAACTTTTTATTTTGTTATTTTTTTCAGTTATAAATGTTTTATCTGTAACAAGTGGTTTTAAATCTGCCTCGAAAAACTCAAATCCCCATTTTTTTAAATAATTTATACTTTGTTCATTATCCATAATCAAAGGAATGGTTAATGTTGCAAAAAGTTGTAAATGTTTTTCTGTAAATGATATTATTTCATCATTTTGTTTTATATAAGTATCATGTGTTGTAACAGATTCAAACATTATCTCTGCATAAGAAAATATTGAATAAACACCAATTTTATTAAAGATATTACAGTTATCATGAAACCATGTATTAGGGTTTCCTTTATATACTGCACCTTGACCTTCTTTGTAATCAGTAAAATTGATATCAAATTTATTTATTTCATTGATATCATTAAACAGTTCTGTTTTTTCTTTTTCTCTTCTTTTATTACTTACTTCTGGTAAGGAAACAATATGTCCAGCATTTTCGAATGGTAAACTTAAATACTCATATAAAGTTCTTTGTCTAATACTTTTACCTGATAACTTACCAACCCTCAAGAACATATTATATTCTCTTTCAATTAGTTCGGGTTTATATAGTTCAGCTAAAATTTGTGAAGCATTAGGTTCAAAATTACCAGTTAACTTTTTAAAATTATGTAACCCAAGTATTGGAATACCAATTACATTATCTTTTTGATTTTTGTGAGAGGTTTCAGTTACTACAAAATCATAATCATCTTCGTACTCACAAATGAATGGAAAGAACAAATCAAAATATACGATTGGTATATCGATTGATTTTGCGTAGTTTATATACTCGTTAAATTTTGGAATTTCTTGTTTATCGAACTTGTGAACGAAGAAAACTTCACATTTTTTTAGTTCTTCTTTTTCCCCAATACATATTAAATCAAATATCGTATTAGTTATTGGAAATTTGTCTGTAGGGATTTCTTTCCCAATATCTCTATTATTTAACCACCCACATTTAATCATTCATCTGTATAATTGAAACCATTTTCTTCTCTATCTAATCTATCATATATATCATCTAAATCATCTATGATAGTTTGAATACTTGACCAATCTTGTTCTTCTTTGGCATCTTCTAATAGGTTTACTATTCTACCTATTTCTTCTGATAATTTTCCCATATTTTAATAAATTTTGTAATATTATATGTGATTAAATATAATAATTTTACTTTTTTATAAAAATAATTGAATTATCTACCTTGTCCGCGATAAGGTTTTACATAATTTTTTGAGCCCTTTGAACGAGAGTGTTTTGTCTTTGCATGGACTCCAGGTCTTTTCTTTCGTGTTTTAGTAAATGTACCTGAATAATTAAAACTTCTTGCCATTATTTGATGAACTTAGCCTTTTTTAACGCTCTTGCATTTTCAATCCATCTTACACCTATTTTATTATAAACTGGTTTTCTGACAAATTTATTTACTGCCTTTTGTACTTCTTTTGCTATAGGTTTGTAAACAGTATTATCTACAATCCTAAAATTACCACCGAATAAATTTTGGAATTTACCTAAATTGTTTTGTACATCTTGCCAAGATTTCTGTAACAAATCATTAGGTAAAACTCTATCTCTTTTTTCGTTTCTTTCTTTTGCAACTTCTAATGAGGTATTTACAAAAACCATGTAAGTATCATATCCTAAACTTTCAGCATGTTTTTTAAGTTTATCTATCTTATTATACTCATGACCAGTACCATCGATAATCATACCTAATCTACCTGCCTCATAAAATTTCTTTTGTTGTGCAGTTAGTTGTTTTGCTCTATCTCTAATACCACCTGGAGTTTTTGTAATCTTATCCCAAAGTTCAGCATCTTCTTTTTCTATTTTTGCTAAATCTCTCGGATTTATACCATTTTTCTTTAATCCTGCCTCAAATGCTTTATCTGAGTTTACTGATTTTAATCCAAAGGATGAAAAGGACGATTTGAGTTTTTTATCTATACCGAAGATTTCCATGGCGGTAAAGGATTTACCTGAACCAGGTCCTCCCGCCATAAAAACACATTTGAGTATACCAGGGTCATCAACACCCTCTGTAATCATTTGTAGTATAATAGATTCTTTAATTGAAATCATTTGTGATTCAATATCGAACATAGAATCTGATATTACACTTTCAGTAATTAATGATTTTAAACTCAACGCTATATCTCCTTACTTCTTAGGCTTTCTACCTCTTCTTGGTTTTCCTTTAGCCGCTTTACCAACATCACCAAGTTGATTTCCAACTTCTTTGATGGCATCTTTAACATCACCAAGTTCTTCTTTAACTCTCTTGGCTCTTCGTTTGACGGTTTTTGCAGCCTTCTTGACATCTTCGACAACCTCTTCAACATCATCTGCAATTAAATCACCATCTTTGTCCTCAATCTTACCAGTTTTGATAAGATAAAAGTATACCGCTGCACCGACAGCAAGTACACCTAAAATAATTAAAAATGTTTGCATTACTTCTTTTTTATTAATTAATAATTGTTTCTACTATAAATATACCCTAATCAAATAAACATATGTTCTTCATCATCCATTCTCTTCTCATCTTCCTCTTGATGAGTAACTGTATGGTAACCAAGACTGGATAATAAAGTCACAAGTAAAACGATTATGTATTTCTTAATTTTATTCTTCACCGTATAATGACCACTTTTTGGTAGGTTCGGGTTCAATAACCTTTTCCTCTGTTTGAATTATATAAGTGTAACCTTCTCTTGCATCCATATAGAATTGTGTTACACCTTGTTTTTGATAAATGTATTCCAAAACATCTGTAAGAGAATCTAATACAACTGTTTCGTTATCTAAAGGAGACCACCTATCTCCAGGTGGTACTCTTTTAGCAACTTTAATTTTTATCTCTTCTTTTACAATCTCTGCTTCTTTTGCCATTACTCAATAACTCTGAGGATTCTACTTTCCTTTGCTCCAACAACTTTATAATCAATCTGAACTCCAGCATCTTCAAAATCTTTTACAACTCTTGTTTCTGCCTCTGTGACTGATTGTGAATCTACTAAATAGATTTCTTTTACTTTTTTGTCTTTGCCATTTTTAAGTGTAGCAACTACCACTTCAACCGTAACTTCGAAAAATTTTGCCATAATGTATTTGTTTATATTTATATATATTTATTGTTTTAGTAAACATACAAAAAATTTTTGAAAAATCCAAATTAAATCATACTTTTTTTAGTAATATGTAATTTTACTCTTGGTAAAATCTCTTTTTCGTATAAAAGCTTGTGTGCATCTGTATTTGGATGTCCACAATCTAATATATTATCTTCACCTAAATTACTTATTGTATATTCTCTAAATCCTAAATTATTATCATTTAGAAGAAACCAATTATCGTTATAAAATAAATTTGCAGTTTTTGCTCCATAATAATAAGTTACTTCTTGCCAACCCCAAAAACAAAGGTAAGGTATTTTTCTTTTTTCTAAAAATTCTTGTACTAATAGTATTTCTTGTAACGAACCATACATAATATCCTCTGAATACTTATCTATTGTATCTTGAGAAAACAAATCTAAACCTACTAATTCTAAACTTTTTGAAGGAGTTTTCAAAACCTCTATTACCAAATCACTATCTTTTTTTGTAAATCTTCTTGCGATTCCACTCCATTGTATTATCACTAAATCTGGTTGGTATCCTCCTAATATTTCTTTAACGATACTTTTTGATATACCGAAATTACCCATCGAACCTTTTGCAACATTTTTTACAACAAACTCATCTGATAGAAAATCAGACCATGGTTTCCATTGTTTTTTATCGTTTGAATCGTATCCAGGTTGTGATTCTGAAAAAGAACATCCACTAACCAATATCTGTAAATTCTTGTCCATAAAACTTATAATTTTTTCTAACTGCATCTAATTCACCTTCTGCAATTGCCTCTTCTTCATCCTCATAAATTGCCTCAACTGGACACTCGTATAGACATGCCCCACAATTTATACATTCGGTTGGGTCAATATAAAGTTGTAAACCTGCTAAATCTTCTTTAGCCATATTTAAAACTTCTGAACCTCTATCAGTAGTACTAATCGGCCCATTTATACAATCGACAGGACAAACATCAACACATGCAGTATCACATACTCCTTCACATTTTTTACCAATTATATAACTCATATTAACCTAAACAAATCTAACTTTTTTAACAAACTTTCCTCTCCATCTTGTAACTGATTACCATATTTAACTATATCTTTTTGTAGATTAATACTTGTTTTTTTATACCATTTAAAAAGTCTTTCAGATTTGTGGTTTCTTCTAATTGAGAAATCATAATGACCTAAATCGAATATTCTATATAATTTTTCTACTAAATGATTTCCTGCTAATAAGTTAGGGTGTCCATTAAAATCAGTTACCATATTCTTTTTTCTAAACTCATTTCTATGACCGATGAATGGATTTGCTGTACATTTTGATTTATCTAATAAGTTATACTCTGTAAGTATAAATTCATTTTCTTCTAATTCCATGTATGGTATAAATGCATAGTCAATATCGTAACTAAGAAAAAAGTTTTGTAACATAAGCATATACTGTAGAGTTACTTTGGATGCAAATGGTTCTACTAATAAACCTTTTTCACAATTATCATGTGGGTTTACAGTAACAGAGTGCATAAACATATCATTATATTTGGAATAATCGTAAGTGTATGTTGATTCATAATCAAAATCTAACTTTCTACTTGGACCACTCCATTGAATAATACAAAAATCAGGTTTTTTATTTGATTGAATTAATCTACTGACAAAATCTATTGTCTCGATAAATATTCGTTGATTATTTTTTCCATGGTCTGCTTGATGAAAGTGAAGTGCAGACCTATCAGGCACTGAAGATATTATACTTTCCCAATCTGTTTTAGAATTTGTAGGTTCTTTTTCGTGAGCAAATTTATTATCAAGAAGATATGCTACATGAATTTCTTCATATCTTTTTGTCATCCATAAACTATCAAAGAAAATGTGTGCTGCAGCGTTTTCTTTAACTGCAGTGTGGGAGCATCCATTTGAGTAGAGAATCATTCCTTCTAATATTCATATTCTTTTTTGGGGCCTGTAAGATTTCCATTTATAAGGAAAGAGCAGTTAAAACATAACATTCTTAGATTCTCATGTTTATGATTTTTTCTGTTACCATCTATAAAATCTAAAACTAATGGAACTTTATGGTCTGTAACTCTTCTTTCTTCAAAACCACATGAGTTACATTTTTCTTGCATATAACCATTTAGTAATATTCTTTGTTTTAATTTCCATACCGGATATTCTGGATACTTTCCATCTAAAATATCTTCGAGTGCAAATTTACCTCTTTTTAGGTTATACCCTTTTTTAATACCAACTCCATCAGGATTTTTTAAATCCTCAAAAATACCATATTTTCTTGCATATTTTTTATAGGTGTTGTAAGATACACCTAATATCCTTGCTGCCTCCATTGCTGAACGAGCTTTCTTTTGTGCATCTTTTATTTCAGATTCCATTAATGGTTTCGCACCCAATCCTCTTTTCATCCTTCTTTGTTTTCCAGCTTGAGATAAATCTTTAGTTGGGTCAAAGTTGGGAAACATTTTATCGTTAGTATTTTCCATATTAATTCTCTTTTATATAAGTATAGGATATCAAAATTTTTTGATATACTATCCTCGTACTACATCTAATGTTACACAATGTGGGCCACCACTAAATGTTCTTGAGTGTCTCATTTGAACTGGCACTGGTTCAAAACCATTCTTTTCTAATTCTCTCATTAATAAAATTTGATTTTTTTCTACCATTACTTGTTTTGAATTTATAGGTAAGATATTCATCCCAAGCCAAGGTGATGCAGGACACCACTTATCAAGTACCTGTGTTGGATATGGTTCTGGTGCCCATATAATATTCATTCTACTCAGAAACTCTGGTAAGTTTCTCCAACTAACTCTATGTGGATTTACTAATACAGTATTTTCTCTTAGGAACACAAAAGTTGTATCGATGTGGATATATGCATACACATTTTCTGCAGTGTGTACTTTATAATCTTCCCAACCTTGTTCATCACAAAAGTTTTGTAACCACTCTGCACCTGCCTTATTACCAGTATTTGATACAAGATACAATAAATCATTGTTGTGTTTAATTACATTTGCTGCATCAAATACAGGTTCATGATTTAATAGAGTTGGAATAGATAAATCTTCTCTTTGATAAATTGAATCTAAAAGTTTAGGTTTTGGTGCATCAATCCAATGATTTGGGTCAAATAAAGGTTTACAAGTTTCTGCTTCGTTTTGACGATGTCTAAGAGTCATTGGTGTTGCAATTACTTTATCATTAATTACTAACATTGAATCTCTTGGACAGTAGTTATAGTATCCATCAACTTCCCAATTTTCTGTTTTAATAGGTTCTGAGAACTCTTTATCTATTGGTCTATGTACTTTTACACCTAAATCAGTTAAAGTGTTACAAATCCCCTCTAAATCCTCTTCCATCTCATCCATTACTTGCCGAGGATATGGGCCAGATGGTCTTTCACTAAATTCTTTATCTGATAAATCTGCGTAATCGATACAATGTAAACATTTATCTCCTACTGTTGGTACTTGTGCACCTTTTGTTGTTCCTACAATGATTTCTTTTAAATCATCCCATTCATTTCTGACGTATGGTTTTATTAATTCCATATTTACTAAATTTATACCAGGCTCTCTCGTGGAAATAGTAAAGAACCATTTTTGTTATTAACTCAACACCACCAATGGCAATACCCCATTTCCAATTGCCTGTAATTATCCATGAAAGAACCATAGTATCTAATGTACCTATGATTCTCCAAGTTATTGTTTTTAGTATGTGTCGTTTTCTACTTACCATTTTAAATAAGTGTTTGTAGTTTTTCTAATTTATAATGTAAGGAATATCTTACACCTTTAGTTATTTTAGTAACTCTGTGTAAAACATCTCTTTTCATTTCAAATACTTTTCCAGGTGTTTGGTCTAAAATAGTTCCATCTTCAAATTCAAAAATACCACCTTCGTAATCATTATTTAAAACCATTCCACCCGTCATGACTATATTATTTGTATTATCATACATATCATCTGTATGCCAATCTAAGAAATGTCCAACTTCATATTTAAATCCTAAAATTGGATAGCCTAAATTATAATTTGGATGTTCAGATTGAATTAAATCTTTCACCCACTGCTCTTCAATGAAATACTTCCATTGTGTTGTAATATCATTCTCTAAAAGTTTACCACTCTTGAAAAGTTTAATAATATCATTACAGTTTACCATCTTTTTTCATCTGTTCTCTGATAGATGTTGCAGATATATCACCTATTTCTTGTGGTGGAATATGCTCAATAATATCATATCCTACTCCTCTTCCATAATTAATAGATTCAATATCAGGTATAATCGAGGTGATTACTCTACCATCTTCAATAAGTTCTTTGAGTTCCCCCTCATGAACCATTTTTTCGATTTCTACTGCTGACCATGGATTTTTTTCATCTGGTTTCACATCTCTAATTGCTAACCAAACATTATAACCTTCTTTTAATCTTTCATTGATTAACCAAAGATGACCTTTGTGAAGTGGCTGCCATCTTCCTACAAACATTGAATATTTTTTATCAGTAGATGATGTAACTTTATCTGCTGTTGCCTTGAACTTAGCCACTACAATTTATTTGTTTTAGTTAAATTATTTATTATTTTTGAAAATGAAGTATCTGGTGAATCTTTTGTCGTGTCTACATCTATGAATTCTATTTCTGGTGCCTCATAATCTTTTACACGATATTGGTCTCTATCTCTTTTTTGAGTTGTATGTACATAGAATTCTTGAAAATCCCCATAACCAATTTTTTCTTTAAACTCTTCTCTTAACCATCTGTAAGGTGCCACAAGAGAAACTACTATATCACATCCATTGTTGTGAAGATATTCAACAATCATCTGTGCGTTTTTTATATTATTTATTCTACCGTTTTCTGAATAATCTTTGTTTGTTGTGAGTTCTCGAAGGTCATCTCCATCTACATGGAATACATCCCTTCTCCAATTTCTTTTCTCAGTCTTGAGAAATGCGTGAAGTTTTTTTCCTAATACAGTTTTACCATGACCTGGTTGACCTGTAAACCAATATACCATAACTTATCTATATTTTAATTACTTTTATTACCAAACGCCTTTTCAACTCCCGCGATTCCAAAAGAACCAAGTGTTACCCACACAAAAGAATTGTAAATGACTTCGTTAATTACTAAATCCTTACCTACATATCCGGTAATTAAATCAGCAAATGCAAAAATGACCATAATAGCGAATGAGATAAACCCAATCACTGCCTTTTCATTTATGTCATTTTCATCTTTGAATATACTCCAAAAGCCCATCCATTTTCTCCTTAAATATTTAAACATATTGTAACGATTTTAGTAACTAATTATATATATGATGATTTATGAAATGTCTGCAGATTCTATTAAGGTATAAGTAAAAGAATTACCCCATATATTAGATGCTTTTCTACAAATATCCATGAACTCATTAAAATCATCATTTGCTGCAATCACCTGACAACCTGCTGACCATTTATCAACCCTTGAAGATTTACCACCAGTTCTTGCAGTTGCTCTGTGAATGTTGATTCCATAGATTCCTTCTTTTACATTTTCCTCTAACAAATCATATTCATTATCCAAATCACCATCTCTATAAACCTTTAGTGGTTTTTGTTGTCTTAGTGCTTCATACTTTCCTTGATGTAATCCAATCTTATGAGAACCTCTGTATTGACCTGGTTTTAGGATTGCAACCCCATCGGAGTTAAGTAAGTTTTCCACCCAATGAGTACCAGGGTCTGTAGTACAATCGTATTCGTGATAGTGCCATTCATTATTAAAATCTTTATAAGAGATGGTAATCTTATCATCAAATGCGTTTGTAACTCTGTTCTTTGTTTTTGAATTTCTGATTCCGATTATATTTACATCGTATCCTTTTTCTTGTGTATCCTTGAAGTATTTATACCCTTTACTTCTCACTGCATATTCTATCTGTTCTCTTGTATATTTTGCCATAATTTTAGAATCTTTTATTTTTTTGTTTGAATTTATTCATATCAGATTTTCTTGGTTCTCTAACTCTGAATGGAAT
>CEUT01011278.1_pt1 | contig 10447 bp, 5 predicted proteins | sample 531401 | NCBI WGS metagenome assembly CEUT01 (sample SAMEA2622821, study PRJEB7988) | marine metagenome | biome: marine biome (ENVO:00000447); feature: surface water layer (ENVO:00002042); material: "saline water (ENVO:00002010), including plankton (ENVO:xxxxxxxx)" | depth 5 m | reverse complement strand
TGGTAATCTTCTCCACCTTTGTAACCAGTCCAATGTTCATATTCATGGATACCAATAAATCTCATGCTATCTAAGAACTCTCTTCTACGAATATCATTATGATACTCGTCTAAGACTACAACTTTGTATTCATCAGGATGAGAAAGTAATTCTGCACCACCAAATAACGCTTCATCATCAGGATGTGAAACAATCATTATTTTGTCTATCTTATTCACTATAATAAACCTCACAATTTGGATGTTCTTGTAAAAGTGAAGCTGGTATATCATCGGTAATATCACCATAAACAGCTTCTTCTAAAATTTCTTTTTTATGTTTACCCACTGCAACTAAATATATCTTTTCTGCATCCATAATACTTGACATCCCCATTGTGTATGCCTGTGTGGGTACATCTTCAATGTTTTCAAAAAACCTACTATTATCCTTGATGGTATTTTCAGTTAAATCAACTATTCGTGTGGATGAGTATTTATGAGAACCTGGTTCGTTAAACGCTATATGCCCATTTGTTCCGATTCCTAATATTTGGATATCAATTCCACCACTATTTTTAATCATCAAATCATATTCATTATAATTTTCTTCGGTTGGGAAGTAGTGTCTTCTAAAATTAATATTATTGAACAGATGTTTGTTCATAAAAAATTGGTAGGATTGGTCATGGTTTTTATCTATTCCAACATATTCATCAAGATTAAAAGTTATTGTGTCACCGAAATTTGTGTTTTTCATTTTACTGAGTTTTTCATAAATACCAATCGGTGTGGAACCCGTAGCAAGTCCTAAAACAACATGACTTTTATGTTTTACTTTGTCACGAATATTACTTGATATTAAATGACAAACTTTTTCGTAAGTATTACTCCTAATCCTCATTCAAATAAATCTCACTCCATAGTTTAGTGGTTTCAGGAAATGATTCAAACATAATCTTTTTCATTGCCTTGGCGTATTCTTGAATCTCCCATTGTGCTGTTGGTTCATCTCTCAACTCAATAAAATTCATCACACTTTGAAATGAAGCTGTCCACCAAACCAATGTATATTGTGAAAGTGGTAAAACAATTCTTGCCTGTTCTTTAGCCATCCCAGCATCAATCATTCTATCGTAGGTCATCTCGACTTGTCTCATGTATTCGTTGTAAATACTTGTCATCCTTTTTTGTTGTAAATCATCCAACACTCCCTCTGATGCTTGTTTATTATCTTCAGATTGTCTTCTCCAAATCTCAGGATGATAATACTCTTGAACAGGTATGTAACGACCACTAATCTCATTCCAAGCGTGGTCTTTTGTAACACTTGATGATGTGGTTTCAATACCCACAACATGCTTATACCATTGTCTTAACACGAATTCAGGTGCCTTAACAATCACCATGATGTGTTGATGTCTAAATGGACTAAAGTGTTTGTGTTTGATTAAAAACTTAGATAATCTTTTGTCCTTAGTAGTGAATTCATCTGAACGACCACCGAATGATACTCGTGCCGCATTTACAGGTGTTAAATCATCACCGAGAGTATCCACTAACTCGATGTGACCCTTATCTAAAACATCTATTTTCATTTTATAACCTTGATTTATTTATAATTAGTTAATAAAACTTCTAAAAACATATTTAATATGCACCACCTCCACCACTAACATCATTGCTAGTTTCTGTGGAAACATCTCGTGTCATCGACTGTTCTTGTACTTGTTGTTGTAGATTTTGTGTCGCTGAACTCATTTTTCTGACTCTATTTTCAATTATATTAGTTTCACCGATAAATCCACTCAAGGGTGAAACTCTATCTATCAAATCAAAACCTTGTTGTCTTGCAATATCCAACTCTTTTAGGTTCATGTTTTCTACCAATTCTTTATTCTCACCGACAAACCATTTTATTATTAATGTTTCGTACATCGGTAACTTTGATTCTCCATCAACCTCGTTAACTTCAAACATACTTCTTCTTCCAAATAACTCACGGACAAAATATCTATAAGCAAATCCCTTTTTAATATCCTTCTTGGAGATAGTCCACACAAATGGTTTAGCATATTGCTGTTTGGTTTTAAAGGGTTTTACCTTTTTATATTCACCAAATGTGGTATCACCAACCATTCGATATATAGTCTTTGAATTTACTTGATGTTTATTTTCGGTCATGTAAACTTCGACCTTTGTAAAATCGTTTAGATGGATATGATACGGAGTACCAACTTCCACTTTAGTTCCATCTTCGAACACAAAATCATTTGTATTTTTAACCACCCCAACTGATTCAATAATTCTTTCATTTTCACCTAAAGTATGGGTTGTCCCACCTATTTTACCCTTCAAAAACTCAAGTCTTTGTTCAGTTACTTGTTCATTCAAGTTTGGTAAACTTATATTACGAAAAAATGTAGATTTATTTTTCCTTGAATTTCCCTTTCGTTTCTTTTTATTCTTTTTTAAATTTGTACCAGCCATTTTAAGTCTCGGTTCTAAAGTTTACATTATTCGTGTAATTACCTGAGCTCTGTAATCCAGCAGTTCCCTCGTACCCCTCTTCTGCATACCTTGTTGAGTAAAGACCACCTCTCCATGTAAACGCCTTATTTTCTCCAAGGTCTTCTCTTGCCTTTTCAAAAGCCTTTTCAAATGAACTTGCTTCGATTGGTGGAACAGTTTTTTCATCAAAAATATCCAATCTTTCTTCCTCAAGTGAAATTATTCCATTGGTTTCAGCAGGTGGTATATCCTTTGTTTCCACCGAAGGATTCATAATTACCCAATTTTTTGTGTCAATTACATCATATAGTGTATCTGTTGCTATCCTAACTTGACCTTTTATAGTTGTGTTCCAAACTCCATCGGTGATTGCGTGGTCTACACTCATCGCTTGAAACAAGGTCAACTCCCTATATCTCTTTGGAATGTATGATACATGAAATAGGTTACCTGGAAAGATTCCCCCAAGTCCTTGTATAACAATCTCACATTCTATAGGTAACAAATCGGTGGAACCTCTACTTGCTTTTTTGACCTTGGCCTTTACACCACCATCTTTTAAAATACTCAAATCTATAGTACCTGAAAGTATATTATTCATAACTCTTTTGAAAACAATTTCAGAAGATACATCTTCTTTTAAGTTACCCTTTGAGTCATATAGAGCTTTCTTTTTCTTAAATTCTTCGGTAAATTTTTGTATACATTTAGGGTCTCTGGCTCCTTGTTTTGCCTCAATTGACTTTTTATCCTCTTTGGTCTCGTTTTTGTCTTCATCATTATTTGCGTATTTTTTTAATATTTCAGTCCAATCGATTTGGTCGAATGCGTGTCCCTTTTTGGAACCAAAGTATTTATTTTTTCCTTTATCAGTTGAGCCTGCTCCTTCATAAATATTTGGATTTATTGAACCAAAGGAGTCGAATAATTTATTTGGTTCGTAAACTTTTTTCTGAGATAAATCTGTGGATTCGGCACCATGCATTTTACCAGTTGCAACCGCATCACCATCACCTTGAGAATTATCTGAATTTGGATTAGATATTCCAGCATACATAGCAGTTACCGCGAAAGAACTCGGAAGTTTGACAGATAAGTTTTGTGACTTCACAATACTTTTCTCTCCCCATGTATCAAAAACAAACATTTCGGTCAATTCCTTCGGTTTTCCATCCGTTATATCTTGTTTTCTGTCTTTGATGTATTGAGATGGTTCCTTTAATGTGGATTTAGTATCAATAACTTTGATGTTACCAGGTATAAATGGGTCATTTACAACTTGAAAACTCCAAAATCCATTTACATCACGATTAATCTCATCAAATAATTTTTGTAAACCTTGTTGTAATGTTTTTGCTTCCTTAAATGAGTCTTCGATTAAATCACAATGTATCAATATGTTTCTTAAATATCCACCAGCACCTTTATCACCCTTTTCAACTGAGAAACGATGGTAATTCGTACCATTGTTAAAATATGAAGCTGACCTAGCTATCATTTCTTCTTTTGTTAAGTTGAATGTATTTTTTTCAAGTGGGTCTATGTCTTCATTGAATGGAAATTGACCTGGTAGAACCCATCTATCCAAATGTGGTGTCACTAAAAACTCATTGTTACTAATCACAACAGATTGAAATACTGCCTCTTCAATATTGTTTGTGGAACCACCACCTTGTTTTAAAAATGAACCATCACCTTCATTGGATGAGACTGGTTCGATACTTCTAAATTGATTAGTAATTTTTCCATCTTCACTTAGTTTTGCACACCATTTATTTAAAATATTATCTTCCATCCACCCCCAAGTAATATAAGGGCCTACATTTTTTTCTGTATTGAACCAACTATCTCCACGAAAGTAAGCTACACCAGGTGGTTGTCTATTTGTTGATGGATTCCAATCGTCATCTGCCCAATTTGATGGTTCTCTACTTTTATCACCTTCACCACCAATAGCACCTAATCCACCAACACTCAATGTAATTATTTGTTCTCTTAGTGCGGATATAAATTCAGGTAAAGTTGGTGATACTTCAAATTTTTCAATATCTTTTCCATCTTCACCCTTGATTGTTGTTGCTAATGGAGCGTCAGGTTGGTCTAATTGTTTACTCAATACATTGACACCACGAGATACAATTGTTGTTTGTACATCAAATCCACCATCATCTCTTAATGACCATTCGAAATTAGATATCACTCCACACATTCCATCGTATGTACCACCACTCTCTAAGACCATTTCATTAATACGAGTGTATGCTTTACCATCTTTCATCTCTTGTTCGGAAATATTATCTGCCACGGTATTTTTAAATGAACTTTGATAACCCCACTCTAATAACACACCTTTACCAGGCGAAGCAAAATGAGGAATTAATCTTTCTAAATCTTCCAAATCCCAAGCTACCCAATTGATGGTTGATTCTCTTATAGCAAATAATCCACCTTTGTATTGACAAGTAAAATCAATAATACCTGGTATTGGTCGGTTCAATTCATTTGGTTTTACATCTAAGGTTCCAAGAGCATCATAAACATTTCTTCGACCATATATCTTTGAATAACCAGCTGATTCATGATAACTTCCACCCTCAGAGTATACCTCACCACCATATAAACGAGCTCTATATTCTTTTTCACCGATTTCTGCAACACTAAACATCTTCACCCATAAAGATTTCATACTTTCATTTGCAATCAAATTTAGTGTATCTTCAGATTGTGGTTCTAATATATCTCGTCCATTTGAACTGAGACGAGATACTGCCATTTCTCGTTTTACTAAAGTTTCTCTTACTTTTTTATTTATTGGTAATAGATTTATCATTAATAACCACCACCGCCTCCACCAGCACCACCACCACCAGATGATGGACTTCCACCTGAATTTAGACTACGAAATTCTAATAGAATTGGTGCTAGGTTGATAGGAATTCTTAATTCTTCATTTGGATTCAAAGCGAACCTTCCTTCTCTTAAATTGTTTGCCTCTGCAATCACCCACCATAAAGATGTATCTTCGTAATACCGATACGCTAAACTCTCTAATCTGTCACCTTCGGTTGGTGTTATGAACAAGTCTCCATCTTGAATCGGTACTCTTGGATATATGGTCAACCCATATACCCTATTACCAGTATCTCTGTCAATTTTTACTTGTGTTTCTTTATACCTACTCATTAATTATCCCCAAGAATTAAACTTAAGTCTTTATTATCGGATGACCTCGGTAAATTTGTATATCCACTTGTACCATCATTTCCATTTTGTCTAGCAAGTGGTCTTTTCCAAGGTGTATCAAAATGTATACCTTTATTAGCTAAAGGATGTTTACCAATATGTGTAAATGTACAATTAATATTAACAATCTTAGGTAATTGATAACCCTCTTCGGTATCCCAAGTTGTATTATCTTCGACATCGTATGTGAGTCCATTCAAATAACCTGGCATCCTATTGTACATATCCCCAATCGTTAAACTCATAAAAGGTGCTTGCATTCTTGTTGTATTTCCTTGTGTTACCCAATTCGGATATGTTAAACCAGTCAAGTAATTTATCTTTTCCCACACAACTAATAGTTGTTGTCTCGACATTGCTGCTACTTTAAAATCAAATGAAATTTCTCTTGTGGTTCCTTGATATACATAAACTTGGTCAGGTCTTCCGATATATCTTTCACTAGCGTAATCAGGTGAAAAAGTATCAGTTAGGCCTGTTAGTGTTGCTGGAAATATTATATTTTTCTTATTTACCTCATCAAAAAATTTAAATTTAATATAGTCTTCATTGGTATCTTCACCATATTGAGTCATGTTTATTTTATCATATTTATCTCTCAAATCACCTTTAATATTATTATCATAAATTTTTATAAATCCAACTCCGTCTTTGTTTTCAAACTTTATCATTTGGTCATTTGGATTATTTCTATCCAATACAGGTTTTACAGGTTGATTTGGATTATCTTGGGTAGAGACTTTACTTCTTTCATCATATCTGTTAGCCAATGTACCTTCAGCACCTCCAGCTGAAGTTGGTATATCACCATATGCCAAAGTTCTATATCTATCTATTTTATTACCACTACCAATCGCTTTTGCACTATCTCGTGAACTTAAATCATCACCTGCATCTTTGTTGATAGGATTATCTTTAAATTTATGTCCTCTTTCTATTTCAAGGGATTTCTTATTAGAATCACTTCCTTCTCTAATCTTTAAAGTTGCATCATCTGAGTTTGCAACTACTCTTGGTAAAATTAACTCATTAGGGTTATCATTGGATTGTTTAATGATGAGTTTATTTGGAAAATCATCACTTTGTATAGAAACTTGATATCTATCAGCAAGATTACCAAATTTTTCTCTCGTTGGTAATCCATAAAGGTTACCCACATCACCTCTCTCAGGTGAAAGAAATGAAAGTGCTTGTAATTGAGGCCCTGCATTTGTACCATCTGCATTTATATCTTTATTTCTTAAAGGAAACTCTTGTAATTTAATCGGTTCGGAATAATCGAATGGGTATCGATTTTTATCAATCCAAGTCTGTGTGATTTGTATCTGTGGGTCACCCTTTTCTCCACCTGACAGACTGAATGAACTTTGTGGTGCCTCAACATTTTCCCTATTTCGTGCTACTTCCTCATAGGTTTGTCCTTCCGAACCTTTCTTATCGTTTGCGACCTTATATGGTTTTTGAACAGGCCCTTCATCGGGTTTCGTGTTTCTTTGTGGGATACCTTTCTTAGTTCTATCCTCACCTTGTCTTGGTTGGTGTATGTTGTTACCAAGTTTATATATTCCTTGAGTTGGTGGATTATTTGGGTCAATTTCTCCACTAGCAACTAACTCAGGATCCCACATGGCGTTTCCGATAGGTGTGGTTGCGGCTACCATATGTGCCTGATTGGATTGATTTATATTATTTCTTCTAACTGATGGTGAATCCAATCCAATATTGATAAATCCTGCTTTATCTCTACCGACTTCATCTTCATACTTTCTTGAACCTGGTCTAGCTAATGTATTAGGGCCGAAATATAAAACTTCATTAGTGTTTGGACTCAAATCAGTTGCTATAGTGTGTTGGTCTTTGATAAAAATTCTATCGTCCAAAGAACTCTCAGGTGAACTGACGATTGAAATTACAGGAGTACTACCAGGAAACTCATGATAATATGATTTGAAATAATCGGTTGAATCAGTAATTCCTGACCTTCCAATTTGTGCACCAATAAATTCACCACCATCGATGAGTCTAGCGTTTGTTCTCGCTAAGGATGGAAATGATTGAAAAGCATCTCTACCACTAAAGTAAGGAAATGCTTCAGCTGAACTTTCAGGTCCGTGATAATCACCTTCATACACACCATCTTTCAATACTGCCAATCTTGATTCAGGTATATTACCAAATTCACCTTCTATTCCAAAAGCTTCAACTTCTCCATTGTATGCATCAAATATACTTTCTTGAGTTGCTCTTGCGGCTAAACCATGTTTAGGGCCATATCCATATCCTTGAGCGGTTAAACCAATCGGTATTAAACTTCGTTTTCTGTGGTTCTGTTGATAAGGAAAAGTCTCCTCACCTTCATCGAAAAGATTTCCTGCTGGTATTCCATTAACACTATCTTGTGCATTTGAATTTCCAAGAGTAATACTATAACCACCATTTCTTCTTGCAAGACCTTGTAATCCACCTACACCATGTATCTTGGGTTCATCCAAAACATTACCTGTACCAGGATAAACACCTTCCAATCCTTCAGCAAGTACTTGTTTTCCTTTTATAATTTCATCGAGTAAAGGTGAACCTGGCCTTGGAACTTCCTCACCTATATCTTGACCTGTGACTCTGGCTACTAATGAATTCCCTAATGTGGATGGACTCAGTTGTGGTAATGTTTCTATGGATGAAGGACCTGAATTGATGTGATACTTTTTATCTCTTGTGTAAATGTTTCTATCAGGTATATTAAATCCTAAATCGTTGGTATCCGAAAATGTATTTGGTGAAAATGATGTTATGTTTCCACTACCACCTGCGGTCAAATCAAATGATATTTCAGGTAGAGCTCCAATCGATACCTTACCACCAGCTCCTGGTACCATTGCCACAGTATGAGCTAATGTAACTCTTCTGGCAGTTTGAAATGCAATCTTACCACCTTGTAATGCTGGAGTTGATGTTACCGCGTTTCCATAACCCGTTAGTATTGAATCCTCACCATCTGAACCACCTATAGCATCTAAGTAAGTTCCACCACCTAAATGTCTATCAATTCTTAATGGTATACCGAGTGCTATGGTATTACCACTACCTAATGATAATGGATTCCAAACTCTTGTTTCGGGTCTTGGATTTAATAATTGAAAACCAGCTTGTTTCAATCCAAATAAAATACCCTTCGGTGTAAGAATAAACTTTGTTAACCTAAGTGCATCTGCTATACCTCTTGATACCGATGTAACAACTCCACCTCGTACCAATCCCTCGTCTAATGATGTATCTATATTAGGACCCCATTTGTCTCCAATATCCTTTATGATGAATGGTGCTCTTCTGTGATATTGGTCATCATCATCTAAATTATATGGTAATCTATTAGGAAATGTATAAAATTCATTTCCATCAGGATCTGTATTAGGTGAATCTAATGATATTGTTTTTAATGAATTCTCACTCTTGTTAAATTGTTTGAATTCACCGAAACTCGTAGGGCCTCTGTTTGAGGAATCAACATAGAAATCATCCGTACTAAATCCTGAATCGAACACGGTATTCATAAGCAATTCATCTTGGTTTGCAAACCTACTACTGAATGCTTCTAATGGTGTGGTTTGGAAATCACTTCCGTGTGCTCCTGCTGCCACCCTATCTAAATTTATTGTTGTTTGATAGGTATCGGTTGTGGGTCCTGTTAGGGTAATCATACTGACATTATGTGTTGCAGTATCCGTACCTATTTGACTCGTATAAGATGGTCGTGACATGAAATCACTACCATGTAAATCTTCTATCAATGGGTCATCACTAAATGCACCTATTGTAAATTGAGTAGGTCCTGTAGATGTGTGTTGTGGTATTACATATGGTATACCAGTTCCAAATACAAACGGACTAAAGTTAGGTGAAGTCATTGTAACTCTTTTCAATGAAGAATCACCACGAGTAAATTGTTTAAATATTATTTCACTCGGTTCAACTAAACTTGCTCCTTCAGGTACCGTATACATCCCACTTCTACTAAATCCACTTTCTATATCTGTCCTTAAATCTCCTATTGAGAACTGACTTGTATAATTTGTCAACGGAGATGTGAAAAAATCACTTCCATGTGCGTTTGGTGATATCGGTTCCGTATTTAATTCTGATTGGTAGGTATCATCAAAAGGACCTGTCAATACTATCTGTGGAATATTGAGTGTTGTTTGTATTCCATCAAAACCAACAATATTACTTTCTGTGCCTGGTGGATTTGTATTTCCACCTTGTAATGGTACTCGGAATCCACCGATATCATCTCCATATAATGAAGCTCGTGGTGTGATTGGTAATAAATTTCCATAGTATGAAACTCCACCACCTATTGCACCAATTACATCACCATCATCGGTATGTCTTGAATCACCAAAAGGTACACTACTATATTGGTTGTAAACCACCCTTGATGTATCTCTCATTTGTGTATGGTCAAATGGAGTTAATATGGAATTAAAATCACCCATTCCATAAATGGAACCCTCACTTCCAACTATGTCACCACCATAATTTACTATAAATCTTTTATCACCACTTATTGTGTATCCACGAACATTAAATGATTGAGGAGTGGAATTAGGATCTACACCAAAACCCACACCATTATCAAAATCAGAATTATCTATTGGTGCATCAGGTGTTCCATGTCTCCCACTAACTTGAGACTGAACACTTCCAGCACTACCATA
>CEUT01008877.1_pt1 | contig 10449 bp, 8 predicted proteins | sample 531401 | NCBI WGS metagenome assembly CEUT01 (sample SAMEA2622821, study PRJEB7988) | marine metagenome | biome: marine biome (ENVO:00000447); feature: surface water layer (ENVO:00002042); material: "saline water (ENVO:00002010), including plankton (ENVO:xxxxxxxx)" | depth 5 m | reverse complement strand
TTTGACTCATCACATATGACTACGAAGTCGGAAATACCTCTCTTAGCCTGTACATCACGAAGATATGGTTCAACAATGTTCACAAAAGCAGTTCTTGTGAGATCATCATTAAATTCAAACAATTGAGCTCTTGCTGCTCTCTCGATAGTTCCTTCGATTGTTAAGAACAAACGACGGACGTTAATTCTATCAAAAGCAGAAGCCTCTTTTTGTGCAGTCTTATCACCGAACAACACAAGACCAGCGCCAGGTGAGAATACAACAGGGTTGATTCTCTTAGGATAGAGTTGATCTCTCTGTGCCTGTGATGGATTGTATGCAATCTTAACTGCATTGTTGATAGTTCCTCTAGTTGCACCAGCTGGTGAGAACCAAGGGAATGAGTTGATGGATGTTCTTGCCATCAATCCAGCAATATCACCATTTAGAGGAATGTATCTAAATGTATTGTTGAATCTGTCAAAGGTGTACTTGTAACCAGAGTCAAATACTGCATATGAACTGGATGTCAAACTCTCATAGAATGAGATAATGTTTGAAGTCTGTTGATCTGAGTTAGTTAAACCAACAATACCATCTCTGTAAGGTGAAATACATGCGATGCAATCCTTACGAGTGGTAGCGATCTGGATCAATTTATTTGCTTTTGCTTGAGCTTCGTAAATTGAATTTCCACCAGATGGCCCTTGAATTAGATAGTTAACTGAGTATTCAGCAGGGTTATCTAATACAGTATAAGAGGAAATAATATCTCCTAACTCACACTTGTAAGCACCAACAGAACCGTAGTCATTACCGTTTTCTAGTGAGAATGTTTTAGGGCCAGCACCATTGAATGTTTTTCCTTGTGCCTCTGATCCCCATGTTCCACTATTATCAAGAGTGTAACCACTTAAAGTGGAATGTTTAAGAGCTAAACCAGTTTGTGCCGCTCCAACAAAAGCGAAGTTGGAGAAGTTTGCAATGTAGTTCTTGTAGTAGATATCTGTGCTTGGAGATATCTTAGCATCTGATGCCTTGGATAATCCAACCCATTTCTCTATGATAGCACCAGCAGTACCAGTTACTGATCCTGAGTCATCAACAACTAATACATGGAATTCGTCGTATCTAGAATTTCTTGCTTTAGCATACTCAGTTGTGGTTGGTGCCTCTGCAATCTGATTCCATTTGATTGAGGTATTTACAAGACCTAAAGTTTGTTCGTTGTACCAATCTTTGACAGTGTTACCTTCTCTTAAGTAAAGTCCACTACCAATACCAGACATAACTATAAAGTCTGTATTTGCAAATGCAACTGTTGCTGCAGTATCCATTGTTATTTCTGGATTACCACCAATTTGAGTTTGAACATCAGTAACATTACCTGAGTAAGTTCCGTTGAGTGACTTGATTTGGTCGCCAGGAGAAACTTTCAGTGCGTTTAGATCTTCACCGAAACTGATAACAGTAGAACCAATACCAATTACAGCTTGGAATCTTGTTCTTTCAATTCTCTGAGATGTTCCAGAATTGTTAAAGATCTGATAACGGTTTGGTTGGTTATCACTTGCTGGTCTACTAAAGAACTCATTGTAGATGTTTACGTCATATCCATAGAAAGCGTTAGTTGAAGAACCTTCTTCATAGTCTGCAGCTTCCCAGACATCAGTTGTTACGTTGTGTTTTGCGACAACCTTGACATCAATACTTCCATTGTGAATATCAGTAATGATACCTTTAAGATATCCAGTTTGAATACCAACTGTTCCATCTGTGTTTGCAACACTTGTTGAGAAACCAGCAGTAATTGCGTATCCAACTACAAGACCATCAGTACCAATTGCAATTCTCTGATCAGCTTGAGCATCAATAGTGCAAATCTTTAAACCATTTGCCCAAGAGCCAGGGTTTCTTGCAGCATAGTTCCAATTAGTATCAGACTCACGATTATTGTAATAATCTTCCTGTGTCTTAATTGATAAGTTTGTAATTGCAACACCAACAGGTGCGTTAGCGTTAGAAAGATTTGTATTATTAGTTCTTAATACTCTTAGGATTCCTCCATAAGATAAGAAAGAAGATGCAGTCATCCAGTACTCATATTGAGCATCGGTAGATTTAGGAGATCCAAACGTGTTAAGTAAATCTGCTTCAGTCTCAATCAAAACTGGTTCATTAACAGGGCCTTTCTCAAAAGGGCCTGCAATAGCACCAACTTGATCGTTGACTCCATCAATTCTACCTACTGTTAGGTCTATCTCTTTTACCTTAACGCCTGGAGATACTAGATTAAGCGCCATGTTAGTGTTCCTCGAAGATCTCAGTTGTTTTCTCTGTTATTATTTAGAAATTACTACTTTTTCACTGGGGAAATGGTACACGAACCCTCTACCAATCTGGATATACGTCTGGTTTGTCTCTTTTTCTTTTGTTTTTTACTCTGTCAATAGTACATGTCTTACATTCATAAGAATATGACGATGGTTTTTCGCCTCTACTCTTCCTAGACAGGTAGAATCCTTCTGTTAATGGGTATGTTTTATTACAGACTCTACATTTTCTCTCATGTAGAAACAGAACTGGATCGTCTAATTCCATTATTCTACTTGGATTACACCCACTATCTCTGGAAACTTCATAGTAAGATGTCTTTCTATACCCATCTTCAATGTCTGTGAACTCATAGCACATGTAGAACAAGCACCATGTAATCTTACTTTTACTATTGCAGCTTCCTCTCCTTCTCTTACACCGTAATACATTCTCATATTCTCTTCTAAATTGTAATCAATCTCCACAAACTCTAAGTAACCACCATCTGCTTCGATGTATGGTCTTAGGTCATTTAAAGATTCATTTACTTCTGTTGGACTAATCATAAGTAATCCCACATGAATGATCTATCACCATATTCATCAACATGCCATCTATCTCCAGAATCATCTACGAATGAAGTTTCCTCAGATACACCATCCTGTATAAAACCAAATGGAGCCATGTCTGCCTCTATTTGATCTCTTTGGTCATCATATACTCTCTTTCTTATATCATCATCTGTCATCTCTTTGAAATAATCTTGCATCACCAACCATGCAAATATTACCAGACACATGGCGAGGTCATCATTACATCCTTCTTCTGCCTCAAATGAGTTTGATTTTTCAATGAAGGTTGTGAGTTCTGCAATGATGTTGTAGTCCTTGACTAATAGTTTATCTGTCTCTATCAAAGTTTTTAGATTTAAAGAACCGATTTTTTTAACAGTCTTAGACATCTTCACTCCTAGTTGTACCTTACTGCCAGAGAATCCTTGTCCTAATACTTGTCCAGCTCTACCTCTTACAGCAGTCATCAATACATTCTCATATTCCATATCATAGAATAGTATAGATGCAATCTGATCTCCTATATCATTTACTTCACATAGGACATACGCATCATTATATGCCTTTGCAAAATCTAGGATCACATTTGGAAATAACATTGGTTTGATAGTGTTATTTCTATACTTAGCAACAACCTTATATGGAAACTCTGTAGTGTCGAATACTATGAAGGCAGAGTAATCTTTCTCTACACCTCTTGCAACGTCCACTGTAATAGAGTAATTATGTTTAGGTATTGGATTTTCATATATCTCTCCTCCTCGTTTACCCCTATTGATTGGTTCATCATACACCATAGTCTTCAACTTGGCTGGTGAGATCAACGTATCAACAGATCCTAAGAACTCGCACTCAAACTCAACACGGAACTGTGCTTCTGATGTATTCTTAATCGTCTGTTCTTTCCACGCTTCATCTCTGCCTGGCACTTCTGACCAGTGAACGTCTGTGGTGACGTATTCGTTTCTACCTAGTTCTGCATCATGCCACAGTCGGTAAAAATGATTCATACCACGAGGGGTAGAAACAATAATTACCTTAGTAGACTTACCAGAACTAATAGTAGGATATACACTACTAAAGAAATCATCTGCTAAATGGTTGGCAACGAACGCAAATTCGTCTAAGAATATGATGTTGAATGACATACCTCGAACAGCAGATGCAGAGGTTGATGCAGCAATGATCTTGGATTTGTTTTCTAATTCCATAGATCCCTTGTTCCATGCAATGATACCCTGTTGCATCCACTTGGGTAAGTTCTCATACGCAATCTGTAATCTACCAAGTAGATCTCGTGCAGTCTGAGCTTTGTTTGCAAGTATACCTATAGTTACACTATCATTGAAGATGGCATAGTGTAGGAGATATGATACCACAGTCGTTGACTTACCTGACTGACGAGGCATCTTACAAATATTAAATCTATTGTTATGAAAATTATCAACTAGTTTTCTTTGAAAATCATACATATGGAAAGGCACTAGACCTTCATCCAAGTTGATAATCTTTACATATTTTTCTGCAAAATATACAGGATCTTGAGCACATTTCAAAAACTCAGCAACTTGTTTCTTTGTAAAGTTCTGAGCAACGTTTGCTTTTTTTAGATTAGGATTTCCAAGATATTGTTCATGCTGTACCATAATCTATCAGGGGTCAATTACTAATAAAGGTTTTGTTGGATCTTTTTCACTTGCATCAAAGTATATTACTTTTCCGCCTGGATATATTTTTTCTAACTCGTATTGAACATTCTTCTTCAAAGGCCTTGCCCTCTGAGGGAAAAACATTTGAATCATTTTAGTCTGTCCTCTGAATATAAATGTGATGCTGTATGTGGCACCATACTTATTCAGTCTCCGCCAGTTTTCTTCTCTTAGTGTTCTGAATGTTTTCATATAATTATTTATTGTTATCTTTCATACTTTGTTTTAACATCTTTTGCAATTCAGATGTGCTTCCTACAAATAGAGAGTTGTTAGTGACATTAGTAGTATTTTTTTCTTTTACCTCATCAATCTCTTTCATTTTCTTTTGAAGGTCTACTAACTTATCAGCTGTATCTGCAACGTGTTTGATGAGTTGACCAGCAACTTCATATGCCCTTGCAGAATCTGATTGTTGTGCAACATCTAATGCACCATCAACTGCCTCTTGTCCCTTCTCTACTAGAGAATATAACTGAGCTCTACTGTATTCATAATCCTTAGTTAGATCTTCTTTTCCAGATTTTACCGTTTTAGGATTAGTTCTTGTAGGTTTATTGATAGGTGCTTTCATAATTTCAGCACCTCTATCGATGTCTAGAGTTTCATCTATTTCATTAAATGTTTCATCTTCCATCATAAGTCACCATCCTTTCCTTGACTACTACTGTAGATAGAACCGTCTTCACTAGTAAAAGCGTCCACACCAAATCCAAAATCATCACCTTCAACTATTTTAACATTGTCTTGTACAGTAATTCTATTTACAACAACATCAGTATCATGTGGTTTAATTACACTTCTGTACTGACCACGTTTTACTTTTACTCTGTTGCCAGTTATAGAACTGATTAACATTTTCTCCTCATCTATTTGTATGTAATCACCTCTTCTAAGTGTTGATGCACTATTGACATCAAACTCTGTTCTAATAGTGTCGAACGCTTCAGTTGTTTTTACTTGACTATCGTTGGTGTAATCCTTTACCGCTACTGGTGTAGTGGTATATCTTACTTGTCTAGATGCAGTCATTGTGTTACCTGTGTCTGTAACATAATCGGTCTTGACTTTCTTAATCAATCCTTCACTGCTATTATTGATAGGGCCAAATAGATATGTCTTACATGTAAAGTTTAACGTATAGATTAATGCTCTTCTAGTAAGAAAATCATCCTCATAACTATCTTCCATCTGGATTCCCTCCAGAGTAATTGGCATATCTCTTTTCTCACCTATTATATTGACCAAATCTATTGTAAGATTAAATGCTGGTTGAAAATATGGTAGTATTTGTTCTAAAATTTGAATCGCATCCTCATTCAATTTTGCAAGGATACTAAGTTGCATATTAATATTGTAAGGCACAGGCATGAAAGCCTTAACCATTTTGTTTGTATTTTTATTTACAGACTTAAAAGTCTGCATTGTAGATACCTTTCGAGTTGCATCATAATTCATACCCATGACTTCAAAAGACATTCTAGGTAAAGTCAATGTTGTGCCTACACCATCTTGATATTCTCTACCCTGTGCTACTCTTGCTAAGAATTTTTGTTGAGGGCCATATGATATGGGAACTTTGATAACACTGACAGCGTTACCACTATTATCTTTATGTTGGATCTCAATGTTATTAAACAAGGTTCCGAAAGACACGATTGTCTTACGAATGATCTCATGATAGAAATGATTTGTTAACATAATATTACCACCTTATGAAACTATTTAGAATTCCCCAAACGGATTTCTTTCTGAGAAGTCTACAATAGTGTCAGCTTCCGACTCTATTTCTTCATTTCCAGAGAATCCTATATTGAATTCGTCATCCACAGATAACAGTCTATAACTGGAAGCAGCACCAACGATAACCTCTCCAATTTGGAAATCTCCAGTAGGTTCACCTACTTTAAGAATGTTATCTGCGGTATTCCAGTAAGCAACGTAAGCTTCTGTACCACTCGTTAAACCTCTAATCAATTCATCTTGTTCAAATTCACCGAACGAATTAGAAGTTACAGATGATATTGCAACGTAAGCTGTAGTATTGGTGTACCCAGCACCAGCATTACTGTATCTAATTTGAGAAACTGTGCCACCAATAGTAACCGCCTCTGCTTGTGCGTTCATTAATAGTGGTTCTGTTTCATTGGATTGCTGTATGTATACAGAAGTAATACCCACAGTAGGAGTAAATGTATATCCTAGACCACCAGTGGTTATTCCTATAGGCCCTAATACGCCTTCTGAAATCACCGCAGTTGCAATAGCTACAGAAGACGGATCACCACCAGTGAATACAACTGTTGGAGGAGTGGTATAACCTGTGCCTGGATTTGTTAATAATATTCTATCAACAGATTGATTAGAAACACCAGATCTACTTGTCATAATTGCAACCGCAGTGGCTTGAGATCCCAGATCAGGTTGTTCAATCGTCATGATAGGAACTGAGGTATATCCCCATCCCTCATAGTTTATTGTCAATCCCGATACTTCCCTATCTGCGTTTGTTATGGCTGTAACTATTGGATGTTCGTTATCTAACTTACGAATAAACTGTGCAGTTGTTGATGTTTGTACATCAGTTTCCTGTTGAGTTTCATTCACTGGAACTTGTTCTGCACTGGCAATTCTTGTAGAATTATCACCAGTTAAATTAAGAGTGATGTGATCTAAGAAACCTTCCCACGATGCAGTTTGAGATGGAATGAAACCTTGTCCTGAAGCATCAGCACCTAATTTCAGGGTATCGCCTGCAAAGAACATGATTGGGTTTGCAGTGTTTAGAGTATTACTTACAGTTCCATTTACAGATATAGTTGCATCAGTGTTATACTGTTCTACTCTGATGAAGTTCCAAGCATTTAGATTAAGTTGTGTAGTGTTTTCAATAGATCCAGAGCCAGAAGCAAAAATTATATTACCTGTTTCTCTATAATATATCTTAAATCTATCAGTCCACATGATAGTTCCACCATTCACTGCTGGATCAAACTTAGTTGGATATAACCAGAAACTTAATGATAACCTACCATTACCAGTATCTCTTGCATCAACATTAGTTGTAAACTTAAAGTTGGCACCAATCACATCTGTAATAGAAGTATGATGTAGGGAATTATTTCCAAATTTTATCTGTGAAGATGTAGTTTTGTTTGGTGGAGTAAATGATATTGTAGGCACTCTTAGATAGTTAGAACCACCAGATGTAACAGTAGCTGAATCAATACCAGCCTCTGCAATAGTTACTGTACCAGTGGCCTGATTACCTCTATTTGGTTTATGTATAGTTACATTTGGAGTTCCTCTATAATTACCACCGTGGAACATAGGAACACGTTGAACAGACTTAACTCCAGAAAATGTAGAAGCAAGAGATACATACGCAATGGCATTTTCTGATGTATCTTTCTCCATCTGTAACGTGATAGTTTGTCCTATTGTGTTTACAGCTTCAACATCAACGCCTTCCTTATCAGTCAACATATCAGGAAGATCCACAACCTCACTTGCCTCAGGTTCAAAGATCTCACATCTAAACTCATACATGAAAAGATCATTTAACTGGTAGAAAGGAACTTTTCTTTCGATATATTTGATTTCAAATAAAGCATTATCTAACGGTAAGTATATTAGATCACCCTCGTTTGGAGTTGAAGCATTCAATCTTTCTGTCTCTGGAAGTAACTTCATAAACGGTGCAATGAAGTCATCGTATCTTTCTTTAGATACAACTAATGTAATTTCATCCTGATCTCTTACACCAAATTTAGTTAATACGTCAGATGGTGTACCAAATCCATCTACGTTGACTAGATATGCTTCCAATCTAAAACTATCATCAAACTTAGAAGCAGTGATCTCTCGAATAACAGTGTTTCTGTCAACTATTTTTCTAGGAAGATACAATACATCTTGTCCGAACAACTTTAAGTGTTCGTTCACCAAGTCTTGAACTAGTCTTTGTTCACTTGGAGATCCATTTAAAAAGAAGGGTGATAAAGGCATTATCCAACAAAGTCTAGTGGTGGCATTGCATATTCTTGCATTAACTTTTCATATAGTTTCTCTTGTTCCATAACTGCATCATCATATATTTGTCTACCATTTAGTTCTAACCCGCCAGGCAACTTGACACCAGTAAATTTGATGAGGTTTTGTCCCCATTGTTTTTTTATTAAAGCTGTGGTATAATGTTTAAGCCACATATCATTGTATACTGCATTTTCACTCTGAGGATCTACTATCCTAAAGGCATCTATAATTAAGAAATGGTTATCTGTGAGTTCTTTTACATTCAAATCCATGTATAATCTACTATTCTTCTTATTAAATCTTACTTGAACGTCAGGATTCAACATATAATCTAGAGTTTCTAGATATGATTTAACCATACCATAGTTCAATAAATCGATTGCTCCGTAGTAGTATAAATCATTAAGGAAGATCTGATATTTAATGTTGAACATCCCTGCTGATATGGTAGATGAATCAGCTTTGAATACCTTATTGACTCCTATTATACTGTCAGGTAAAGGCAAATAGTTTGCAGTCTCAGTATAATCTACAGAGGTAAGTCCGCCTGCTGTACTAGTTCCAGTAGTTGTCTGCTGTACATCAAGCATTTTTTCTTTCTCAGCCGCAGTTAGTTTGTGCTTTAAAAATACCCTATCAATTCCTTCACCATGTCTCTCATGATACAACTGAATGGCATCATCAATCAAATCATCAATCTGATCGTCGTCAACATTGATCTCAAGAACAGGCTTTCCAAGTTTCCTAAGAGCGTATTCCTTCAAACCTTCTTTACTATTAGGTTTAGCCACAACCTCTCCACATTAGTTCTCCGAAGTATTTAGTTATATGAAAAAGTATTTTATTGACGAAGCAGAAACCTTTGCAATCAGTGATGAGTTAGGAGCAAGAGTAGAACTGATGGGTTGGCAAGAAACACCTATAGTATATGTTGATAATTTTTACAAAAATCCAGACATGGTAAGGAATCTTGCACTTAAATCTCCACCTACAAATAATCCTAGAATATGTGGAGGAGTGCCTGGCCTTAGAGTAGATATGAATATGAATCTAGATCACATGCACGATGTATTCAAACAAATTGCGAAGAATGTGTATGGATTGACATTGAAAGAAGATCCACAATTTGACCAAGCATGTCTCAATATTCCCTTTTCTGTCAATGTAACTCAGTCAAAAGATAGAGTTAAGATACCTCATGTAGATTATCCACCAGAAACCAAAGGTAGAGGATGGGCTGGTCTAATATATCTCAATAAACCTAAAGAATGTAAAGGCGGCACTGGGTTTTATACATATAAAGGGCAACAAGTTAATCCATTCCAAAGTGGAATCTGGGATGAAGATTATGTCGATGATAGTATTGGCCCTTGGGAGCTCATTCACATGGCAGAAATGAAATATAATAGAATGATAATGTATCCAGACAATATCCTACACGGATCTTACGATAAGCCAGGTTTTTTTGAGGATGATGTCTATAGATTAGCACAAGTATTCTTCATACCACTACATTTTTTCTCATAATGCACGATATTATTCTTACAGGATCAAGCGGTTTTATAGGTAAAGCGTTTGCAAATAAGATAGGAAGTGAAAATTTATATCAAGTAGAACAATCACATGCTTTTGATTTTTTGAATCAGTATGATAGGTGGGATAAAGTAGATTACATATTACATCAAGGAGCAATATCAAGCACAACAGAGACAGACTTAAATAAAATTCACAAGTATAACGTAGATTTTTCTATTCAACTATTTAAGAAGGCCATAGAACATTCTATCCCAGTGAAATATGCTTCGAGTGCATCTGTTTATGGTAAGATACACAGTGAA
>CEUT01067444.1_pt1 | contig 10466 bp, 10 predicted proteins | sample 531401 | NCBI WGS metagenome assembly CEUT01 (sample SAMEA2622821, study PRJEB7988) | marine metagenome | biome: marine biome (ENVO:00000447); feature: surface water layer (ENVO:00002042); material: "saline water (ENVO:00002010), including plankton (ENVO:xxxxxxxx)" | depth 5 m | reverse complement strand
TTCTTTATAAAATTCTCTAACTTATTAAGAGGCATCTTTTTTAACTATTATGAATGTGATCGACTGACCATACGATACTAGGTTTATTTAGCTGGTTGCAATAGTCCTAAAAAATTATTTATCTGTTGTTACTGCCAAATCTGCATATGTTATGTTTTCTGGATCAACCATTCTATCGCAGACATCTAAAACACTCATAAACTGTGTGGTATCTTCACAAGCAATTATCTTGCTATTTCCATTATCACTCTTTAATTTGAATGTTTTTGAACATATGTCAATTACAACCTCGAATATGAAATCTTCCATTTGATGAGAGTATGTATTTCGTATTATACCATATCTATAAAAAGAGTCAACCCTCACAGCATTTACATTTACAGTGGTGTTTTTTACATCTCCCACATTTTGCACATAGTTTCTTTGTATAATCTTTCTTTGAATCATAAGTTAACTTCCACCACTCCTTTGGATTTAGAATGACTTTTAGTAACTTAATCACGATAATATCAAACTTGTGCTCCCAATACCAACGACAGTGAATGTGAGTGTAGACCCTACAACACTTATCTCTACATTATTAAATGATTGTGCATATACATCACTGTATACAAAAACATCCTCAGTAAACTCAGATTTAGTTGATACAAAGTTTATGTCATCTGCATCATAATCTGGTGTGGGAACTCCTCCTGTTTTAAAGTCACTCATATATCTATCTGAAACTATTAACTAAATTTTGTACAGCAGTGCCCGCAAACACTTGAGTTGCCCAGTTTACATCTCTTGATTTAAACCTTTTAACTCTGATTGGTCCTTTGGGTGTAATCAAAGTAACACCTGACGAACCAGCAATGTCAATATTACTACCACTTATTCTTGTTTTTCTGGCATTAATCCTAGTAACATTTTGAGTTGTAGCACCTAACTCTGCTGAATCTAAGGTTATTTTTCCACCACATGCTAATTCAATATTTTCTTTGGCATCCAATATTATATTTGTGCCTTTTATCTTCACATCACCATTTTTCATCGCTGTGATAGCAATATCACCCTTACTTCCAATTATGTTCACACACAATCCACCACCCTCAACACTCGCACCACCATCAATCGTAATACATTGATCGGCAAGTATTTGAAATTGACCATTACCCATCATTCCAAGATTACTAATATCCTTAGAATCAGAGTATCCATATAAGTTATAGGCAATATTACCAGCAGTTCCTAATTCTGGATTTGCAGTCTCAATTCTAAAATGAGGACCGAATGAATCATACTGTCTCTTTTGCCAATTTTGATCTTTTGCTGAAGTTGCCATAAAATTTTGTATGTGATTTATTTATTAGTAACCACCATAACCACCGCCACCACCACTGCTAGGTGGAGGAGAACTTGGTGGAGAACTAGGAGGAGAACTAGGAGGAGGACTTGATGGTGGTTGTGGTGAAGATGGAGTTGATGTGCTAGTATCATATGTAATCGAACCATCCCCAGTTGTGCTATCTGTCATTGTTGTTGACTCTGTAGTTGATACTGTCTCGCTTGATGTATATGTTATTCGTCCCTCAGATGCAACTGTTGTCATTTGACCTGATGAAACAGAAACTATTCTAGATGTCCGACTCTCTTGAGGTGTATCATAAATTATCGCATGAGGTGTTGTTGTGTGTGCTGCACCCACCATTTTTGCACCAGTTGGAGCATGAACATGAAATGGTCCATAATATGGTTCTCCATTAACGAAACCAACAAGGTCAGCACCTCTTGGAGTAACACAATCAATAACCTGTCTTATTCTTCCTTGATAAGTTGGTCTTGGTGCTAGTTGTGCTCTTAGAAATGCTCCTGACCCAGTTGATGATATTATTTCTATCTCTGGTAATGTATCGAATGGTTCCAAATCATTCATTGAAGGATCTGGTGGAATTACATTTAAAATTCTTCCCTGTTCATCCAAAAATTTTTCATAAACATTACCTTTATCATCAACAACTACATCGTCCTGAGTATAATTAGTGCCTGGTTTGACCACAACAACATGGTCTACAGTATAAACACCGACATCACCTTCCTCCTTTTCGATCACTGGATAATTTTCACCTCCACTTACAATATAAACATCCGTAACTTGCTGATATGTGGGGGATGCAGGATCATAATCAATAACTGATCTTGCTTGAGCACCGTAACCCTTTCGACATGTATCAGTAATTTCAACAAATGGAGGTGATTTATATCCACTACCTGCATTTGTTACTTTCATACCTATCAAACTTGCTGTTTGTTTCGCAAATGTATCACTTACTATAGCACCTAGAATTGGATTAACTTGAGCACCTTGTCCTCCACCTCCAAAAATATTAACCTTTATACCAGAACAATTTAATGGAGGTCCTGTATAGCAATCACTTAGTGTGCTACTAAAACCAGGTGTACTTACATCTGGTCTCATAAAATCAAAGAGTCCTAGATTTCCAATCACACCACCAGGACTTGCTGCTGCTTCTTTTAATTCTTGAGCAGCATTAGCAATATCCAAAACTTTCCCTGCGATATTATCTAGATTAACTCCGATTGGACCAACACCAATTATCCACCCATTTGTTTTACTACCCAAATCAACATCTGGAACATCACATTCACTAAATGCACTTGCAACACCTAATAGTCCCTCTGCTTTAGAACGAAGCAATCCTTCTATATCACCACTAGGAAATATATTAGCAACACCTTTTATGGCACCTGCTAACTCTCCATTTATACCCTTTATCATGTCATTGAACAAGGCACCTATAAATTGATCTCCAATACAATCCGTAAAATTTTCAACATTATTAACAAAACTAGTAAGTAAGTTTGCAACATCACCGACTAATTTATCAGTCACTTTTTTTACAACACATGGCATTGCATCTTGAATATTCAAAACTGGTCCTATCATTGCCTTTTGAGCTGCAGCTCCTGCTTTCTTTGCTAAAGCAATATCACCAGTTTGTGATAGGACTTTACCATATTCATCTTTGTATAGTTTGTGCAATCCACCATTCAATTCTGGAGATAAAGAATCAAAAGTTGAATTAACCATATCTTTTATCATTCCCTTTGATGATGCCACTATTTCCTCTGCTCCTTCAAATATACCTTTAAAACTATCTCTCACCGTTAGTGATTTCATCTCACTTAATGTATTTTTTAAAGTATTCTTTATATCATTTGTTGCCTTTGAATTATCTAAGGCACCTTTTGTACCACTAGCTAAAATTACCTCTCGACCAATATCCTTAAATGCTTGTACTTCGGGGAATCCATATTTTCTTTTTAGACCATCTACAATATCTTTTGTATTTTTTGCACCTGTTTGAACTGCACCTGATGATAGCACCTGTTTAAATTCTTCTGCTGCTGAAGATGCAGCATCTTGCAATTGTTCAGAGTCAACAAGTTGTTCTAATTGTTTCTTTCCATTCTCTAAGTCTTTATTTAAGTCTTCTACTATTTCCTTTGTTAAAAATCTAGCAGATTTTTGACTAGATGATGAATCATCGCCACCTTCATTCTTAGCGATAAAATCATTATTAGGTTTTATCTTGCTTGTATATCCTGTAAATGGAACAAAAGGTGCTTTGTAATCATCATTTCCTCCATAATAATCAGCTGTACTTGCAAATATACCCATAATCACAGGGAGTTGTGCATCATCACCATCAAGGAAAAATCCCATTACTGTATCACCAGGTGAAATTCTTAATGATCTAGCACGATTTGCTTTACCAGATCCACCTTGAGGTGATAATAATACTTGTGCCCAAGGTAAATCTTCATCTGCTAATTCTGTTAAATCTGCTGGATGATATCCGTAAATACGGACTTTCATTCGGGTTCCCCAAGTATTACCTATTTGGTTGATTTGATTGCCTTGTGCTGCCTCTGGAGCGACTTGACCAATCCACCAACGAAATCCATCTTTACCTAAAAAATTTGTTTTGAGTAAACTATTTTCTATCATTTTCTTCCAAAAGAGTCTCTTATTAATTTAAGTTTTGTATACGACCCGTTAGTATCGTAAAAATGTGCTAATTCCTTTATCATATATAGACCACTTGTTTGCTGATCTGGTTCCTTTCTTTTTGAATCTTCTAAGGATGGAAACTCACATCTGATGACGCTTCCTGCCTTTAATTTTACGTTTAAGGGAATAGTAATATCAACCACTTGAGTCATCAGTTGATTATATCTCATCATGGATTGAGCATGAAACTTAGATGGATCTGCATTTCTTTTTGCAGGGTCATTCCAACCATCGTCAGTTGCATCCTTTTCAATAGTTCCTATATCTAACATACTCACAAATATTCGACTTGGTAGATCACCTAATGTGTCTTCACTCTTATCATTTATTCTAGGCAATGAAATTTTATCTTTACCCAAATTACTTGTTTTGTTTATATACTTTGATGAATTAAAAACAACATCGGGACTCAAACCAAAAGTTACAGGATTTATATAGTATCTAATACTACTATATGCTCCCCTTTCTAATTTTCCCATTAAATCTTGATTTCGATCAATACCATATTCTAGTATCTTATAATCTTTTTTTGGATCATTTTTATCAACTACACCAGGACTATAAAAATAGTTTTCTTTAAATGGTTTTTGGTCAATTAGATTATCAATCGACTTAAAATTCATTCCATCAATAGTTTGAAAGAATACAAATCCAGCGGAGGAATCCTCCTTTGGACCATTATACGCAATTGATTTTGATGCTAACCAAGTCAATATAGTAAATGGTTTTTTCATGTTACCTATGAAACCATATGGATTTTGTGTTTCATCAATATCATTAATTTTATTTGCCTTCAAATAGTTTTTCAGTATATCTTTAACTGAATCAGATATTTTTTGTGATGTTGGAAACTTTTTACCAACTCTTATTGTTTCATTAGTAAGTGCCTCTCTCGAAGTCAAATTCAATGTAAATATTTCCCTCCCACTATCAACAAGAACGTTAGTAATAGAAGAAACATAAAAATATTCTGCTGGTCTTTTTGAGAAATCTAGACCTTTTCTATTATTTTTTGAATTACCCGATATTTTTATTTGTACTCTCTCACCACCTCTAAGAGGTAATCCATTATATAAAGATTTATTTTTTCCATCATCACCTTTCACAGTTCCACTTGTGTTTACAACAATTGCTCTAGCAGTAATTGTGGGTGAAAATATATTCTCATAATATGTAAATGCAACAATACCCTGAGAAATATCAGCAGTTCTTTTCCCATCTGCTGATTCTATAATAAATTTTTCGTAAAGTGATTTATCTATCGCAGCCATCTTAACTTAAAATAATTTTTTGTATTCTTTTAAAAATGTTCTGTTGGTCTGATTTATTATTATTTAACTCTATTTTGGAACCGCCATTTGAAGGAGCCATGAACCCACTGTTATTTCCACCCATATTAACTGGTGTTTCTATCAAATATACTGTATTACCATCCACTTGATTATCTTCAACTAATTTGTCTCTAGTTAATCGTAAAGGAGTTATTACTGAATCACCCTCCTTTTTCCCTTTTTTAATACTGTCAGCAAATTTAGCCATTGCCGACTCAAGATTTTTAGTTTCACCAAGTTTTCCTGCCATTTCCTGTATTTCTCCCTCTACACCCTCTATGCTACTATCTTTTGTATCTTTTTCTCTTTTGGATTTAGTTCCAAACATATTACTCATAAAACCTTCTAATTTCTGTTTTAATGAAACATCCTCATCTTTTTCATCTTTTTCATCTTTATTTTCTTGATTTTTTTGATCGATAGTTGCTCCCTTAGATTGTGCAGTCTTGGATTCAAGTTCACCAATAAACGGGTCATTAATTACTCCCTCTACGTTTTCATCATCATCTGTCTCTACTTTTTTTGTTTCTTTGATTTCTTTGACAGATTTAAAATCATCTTGATTTACGTTTGTATTATTTTCCTGTAAATTAGTAGATGAAGTATTACTTTGAGTTTGAGTTTGTCCTTGATTTTCAGTTTCTTGAGGAGGGTTTTCCTTTGGTTTTTTTCTGAATCGTTCATCTTTTTCAAATAATGAACCTTCGTTAAAATCAGTAAGTCCAATATTTTCTGGATCAGAAAATATATTAGCAGCTCTGACATACTCCAAATTCAGACGAGATACACCACCCATTGTTTTTTCAAGATTTTCATCTGCTTCTGCTCTTTGTTTATCAAAATCAAATTTTAATACTTGATCTTTTACATTGACAAGTCCTGTACCAAAATTCGTCAGAAAATCTTGAATGCCTCCAATAAATCCAGTCAATATATTGATTACCTTACTTATCCTCTTTATAAGAGCTTGTATTCCATCTAATATCTTCGGTAACTGAGTGACAAACCATCCTATTAATATGATACCAAAGAAATCTATAATTCTCCCTAAGAAACCTTTTGTACTTCTTGATGATACTGTTCCTTGTCTAGCAGCAATTCCCTGCACACTTGCTGCTTCTAATTCATCTTCTCTATCCTTTCTTCTTACATTCTCTCTTCTTCTTCTAAAAAATTCATTGTCTTTACCTATCAAGGATCTCTTAAAATTATTCCTTTCATTAGTTTTTTGTACTATTTCACTCGCAGTATTATTCGCTTTAGTAATCCCATCATTAAATGAGGTAACAGAATCACGTATTCCATTGATACTGATGGATGATTTAAAAAGTGAATTAATTCTTTTTCTTATTGACATATCACACCTCCGCTATATTATAAATTGAACCAGCGAGTGCAGGAAAATTATTATTAAAATCAGATGAGCTTATATTAGGTAGTGAGTCACTTGACCCAGAAGATGCAGGAGAACTTCCAGCATTATTATTTCCACCACCTTCTCCCCCTCCTAGTGGAATGTTAATAACATTAGTATTGTTCTCTTTTTTTAGTTTATTAACGTCTACTTCATTTTTAGTTGGAGATATATTATCACTCTCAACTACTGCTTGAAATTGATTGACACCCTCAACATTCGCATTTGTATTACCTTCACCACCACCATCATTCCTATCCGCACCAGTAATACTATCAGTTACACTTGAAGCAGTGCCACCAGCAATTGAACTTAATAAACCCAAACCAATAACACCAATTATACTTGATCCAAGTTCTGGAAATAAAGTTAGTCCTGTGAAGAAAGTTGCCAAACTTGCAATCGTACCTGCACCTGCACCTGCAACTGCTTGTGTGGTAGTTTGGTCAGGAACTCCATCACCGTCCTTATCCTGTGTTCTATTTCTTACATCAAGTCCAAATCCAGCGAGTTCAGCAATTGTATTCAGTACGGGCACTTTTCCTAAAAATCTGAATGTTTTTGCTGCAAAAGGAACTTTACTAACTGTCTTGGCAATACCACTTTCAGGTCCGATAAATTTTTTCACTATTGGACCAACTAGGGGTAATGATGTACCTATATTCAATAATGCATTAACAGGAGCTTTTAATACTTTGACTAATGCATTACCAGTTTTATTCGTAATAGGTTTTAAAATACCCGCTATAATATTTCTTACAGATCTAGCGTTTGATCTGAAAAAATTTGCTATAGCTTTGAATGGTCTAGAAAGTAAAGCACCAAAGGTAATCCGAAAAGCAGTTGCTGCCAAACCTGCTGTCATCGCAACTATTTTACCAATACCTATTGTGACAGCACCACCAATCGCAACCATCAGTCCAAGATTTAATAAAAACTTATTTCTAAATTCTCTAAGAGAATCAAGGTTTCCCTCTGAACTTAATCTTAATAATGTTAATGTATTATCAACTAACCACCCACCTGCTAATATTAACAAGAAATTTCCTAATCTACCTAAAATTCCCTGTGCAAAAGTTGCAACTCTACGAACTGGTGATAATAAAGCGTTTTGTACTTTTCTCTCTAAGTCAGATTCCTTTCCCTCTCTTAGTGCTTGCTCTGCAAGTATTCTTTCTCTCTTTTGTTTTTCTGCCTCTCTCTGTCTTTCAATTGTTTCACTTACTGCTAAATTATCTTTTATTGATGCTAACGATTGATTTAAACCACCAACTTGAGCACTTACATTTTGTAACTGTGCAGATACAGATGTTAATGTAAGTGAATTTTGATTTAATAAACTAGTTACTTGAGGATCTGGAGGTGGAGGTGGAACAGCACGACCAGTAAAGACACTAGAAGAAACTGACCTCCTAATGCCTCTGATACCCCCTGCTACTGGCGAAACTAAACCTTGTTCCTCATCCATTACGTTCTTGTTGTGCCTTTAAGTTTTCTTCCTCAATATACTGCTCTAAAAGTGAGACATAAATTTCTCTCTCCCAAGGAATCATATTCTCTAGTTCAGTTAAGCTATATTTATGGTGCTGCATCATGGCAAAATTCAACTTATAGTATGACACGAGATCTTCATGTGCCATACTTATGCGAAAAAACTCTGCAGACCCTCAATTTTTATGTCGCATTCTACTTTTGTATTAGGGTTTGTAACCTTAACTACATGAGATAATTTTGGCATTGTCTCAAAGAATTTTTCTATCATCTTGAATTGACTTGAATTAAGTGATTCAATAAAATTAGAAAGTTCTTTCTTTGTACATTCCTCAGATGCCCATGACTCCTCTTCAGAATAAACTTGATCAATACAAGATGCAATCAAATCAAAAGTATCATCAGTGGACATATTTTCGACAGAACCGAAATTATTTTTAATAAATTCACTTAAAGAAGGATATTTCATTCTTAAAGTGTATGTCTCATCTAATTTAATATCACGTTCATGGGATTCATCCCTTTGTATTTTAATACTATCGATGTTGATAGATGTAGGCACTTGTGTCGTTCCATCATCTGGACAAGTCACCATAACTTCAATTTGTTCACCGACAGATTTTCCACGAATATTTAAAAACAAATATTCAATATCAAAGGTTGATAGTTTCTCAACTTTGATACCTTTTGATAAAATACATTTTGATAATACATCTTTCACTGCTCTAGCAATCTGCTTTGAATCTTGAGATTCCATCGCTAGAATTAAAATTTTCTCTTCTTTTACCAAAAAAGGTCTAAACCTAATTTTTTTATTGGATGAAGGAAGAATCAACTCATATGTTGGAGTTGAAATGGTTGGTAAAGGCATAATATTCTAAGCACTTCAGTATGATTATTTATAGTGCTTCTCTGAGGATTAATTTATACCAAAAGCTGCTTGATTATCTTTTATGAAATTTACTCTTGTATTCAATGTGCCTGTTGCAGCTTTACTTCCATCAGGTGTTAATGTATAACCAACATCACGATTAAGTAGAGGCAAACCACTCATTACATCATTTAATGCATTTTTTGTATTTCTTTCAATTCCATCCTCAGTTGCACCTGCTCTTCTTTTGTTACCTGTAAGACCTAAAGCTCTTGCAAGTGACGATGATTCACCACAAACATATCTATCATAACTAAATTGACATGATGCCTTTAGTACTGTTGATGTTTGATATGAAACTCTTGTGGAATTTAAAGATAACGGAAACAATCCAATAAATCTATATTCTAAGAATTGAAAATGATTTGCTTCAAATTTGACAATTCTTGTATCATTTGATTTATACTCTTCTGGATACCTCATTTTAAAGTGATATGAATCATTTACTGGATCAGCAGATGATGCACCAGCAATGTACTCCATCCAGTGTTCTAAAAATTTCAAAGTTTTATATTCATTATCAATATAAAATTCTAAATTTATTTGTGTGAAATTACGAGTATGTGCAAATCTCTCAATGACACCCTGAAAATCACCAGCGGTATTTAATGATGCGAGTGCACTACCTGGTAAAACTGCATCACTACATAATAGTCCTATATTATCTGCTATAAAACGATCATTTATACCTTTCTGTCTCATAAATGTCCTAACAGGACTCCTTGGCAAGGCAAACTTAACTAAAAATCTAGACGACAAAGACACATTCTGTATCTTTGGCATTATATCGGATATTCCTCTTGGTCTTGGTGCTGGCACTCTAAATACTTACTATATCATTGTTATTTAGATGGCTTACAGAGGAAAATACTATCCATCATTTCCTAGAAAGTATAAAGGTGATCCAACTAATATAATTTACAGGTCACTATGGGAAAGAAAATTTATGGTGTATTGTGATAGAAATGCGAAAATTTTAGAGTGGGGTAGTGAAGAGATTGCTCTCCCATATATTTCACCTCACGATAGTCGTGTCCATCGTTATTTTCCAGACTTTTATATTAAAGTTCAAGAAAATACAGGAAAAATAAAAAGATACCTCATTGAAGTAAAACCACTGAAACAAACTGTAAAACCAAAGAAACCCAAAAGACAAACCAAAGGTTATATCCGTGAGGCATTTGAATATGCAAGAAATCAAGCAAAATGGAAAGCAGCAAGAGA
>CEUT01066748.1_pt1 | contig 10470 bp, 4 predicted proteins | sample 531401 | NCBI WGS metagenome assembly CEUT01 (sample SAMEA2622821, study PRJEB7988) | marine metagenome | biome: marine biome (ENVO:00000447); feature: surface water layer (ENVO:00002042); material: "saline water (ENVO:00002010), including plankton (ENVO:xxxxxxxx)" | depth 5 m | reverse complement strand
GTTGTAGCCATTACACATTTTAGATGTTAAAGGTTACGGGTGGTTATTTGTTTGTCATGGTTTGTACATCAAACCTAGGTGCTTGACCCATACGTTGATCCACTACGTTTCTACCAGCTTGGTAAACACGTTCTTGCAGATCATCCTGCATTTCTTGCGGCAACCGAAGTTCTGCAAGTTTCTTAGCCTGACGTGCAGCCGCGTCAATGTTAATGTAGAGGTTGTCGAACACCTTTTCGTCGATGTCTTTACCATCACGCAGTCGAAGACCGTGGATAGTATCGACCCACTGATCGGCGTCGTAGATCTTCATGTAGTGAGCAATGCGGTCTCTAAAATAACCATCCTCACCCATGATCTCGAACAACTTAGCCTTTTCTTCAGCCGTGTACTTAACACCGTTTTCTGCCACGTTAAACACGGGACGGGTGTCGTACTCAATCTTCATAAGGAAGTCAGCCTCAGGACGGTCTTTGCCTTCATAGATCTTCATAGGCATGACAGCGTTCCAGGCACGGATGAATGGGTTTTCTGCATAGCCAACCTTGTCACCGTAAAGCCAGTCTTTAAGTTGAGGCAGTGCACCCTCAGGATCAATGATGTCTGCTACACCGTTTTTGTTACGGATGTGAGCACCAAGTTCGTTTTCCACTACCCGCATACCGGGAGCAATGATCCTACCCAGATCACGTCGTACACCGTGAAGCGGTGCCATAGGACTAATAAAGTTAGCAGCCCAGCGAGTGCGAGCACCACCGTCGCCACGAAGGACGTCAAACATAGGCTCAAGACCAGCAAACATATCACGGCTAGTCAACGAAGCAGCTAGCACAAAACTAGCTTTTTCAAGGAACTGGTCTGGTTCACTGACACTGGTAAAGTTATCCATAACGTCAACAGTAAATGCCATCCAGTCACCGACAGGACCAAGCCAGTCGTAGCTGTGCCAGTTACCATCATCATCCATGAATGTTTTCTTTTGGTATTCACCAGCTTCTGCACGAACGCTTTGACGACCTGGGTCAAAGTGACCGTTACCACGAATCCTGCCTTGCAAGAACATACCAAAGGCAGCCATGATAGCAGCAGTACCGATAGCTTTCTTACCACGCAGTTCAGCACGAAGACCGTCAAACTCAGCTTGTGTAGCCTTAAGACCACGAGGCTTCATAAGTTTTTCAAGCTCGTCTGCGGTAAACCCTTCCATCGGTGTGTTAAACACAATCTTCCTGTAATCATCCATAAAGGCGGTGATTGGACTGTATGTACCGAAAGTAGACACAACGTTAGCACTGGTCTTAGGGAACAGTACAAACGGTTTCATCCAAGGGTTCTTTTTAATAAGATTGGTAAACGCCCGGACACGAGGAGTGTCAAGGTTAAGTGCAATCTCAGAAGTCGCGTAGTCAACGTAGTCATTTTTAATCAGACCCTTAGTGTCAAACATAGAGTCGTAATACTCCTTTGACTTAGCCTTGAAGGCTTCGGGTGTCATCTCAAGACCTTCGTCGATAAAGTCGTCGTAAGCCAGCATACGGGCTCGACCGTTAGCCATTACAGCACGGGTAAATCCGTCAAACGCTGACATGGCGTTGGCACCAAATCTAAGAATAGGGTTCTTACCTACAGCATCCAGAGTCTCTGCAATCTCTAGCAGAGCAGCTGGACCATCTTCACCACGCTTAGACGCTGCATCAGCAAAAGCACGGAGAAGCTCCATAGACTCTTCGTTGCGTACTGCTAGGTCGTCACGGACCATATAGCTTACGCTGTTCGGATCCTTAGACGCCATGGTAAATACCTTACCCATGTGCTTAGTGCCTTTGACAAAAGAATCGAGGACACCAGCGTAAGCAGCAAAACCACGTTTAATTTGACGAATGTCACCACCAATAACAGCACCACCAAGGTGGGCAACTGGTTTAGCGATCATACCGCCAACGTTACCAAACAACGCCTTTGCTGGAGTGCTAGCTGACGTAAGGATAGAGTTATAGTAGTTAGAGTACAAACCCTGAACAATAGCGTTAGGAATGTCAGGATGCTGGTCGTACACTGCTTTTTGAAGAGCAGGTAGACTCTCTTTGATGTACAGGTTAAGTTTACCCATGGTGTTAATGTCACCATCGGAAAACTCATAGGCAAGCCTAAGGGGATCAAAGAACTCAGGACGTTCTTCTGCAACAGCCTTTAGTGTCTGCACAAACTTCTGTGCCTCTGCTGCCTGTTCAGCAGCCAGGTCGTCAGCAGTTTTAGCAGCCTCACGGGCTGCATCTGCAATAGCTTCAACGCTGTTAGGGTTACGCTTCCAGGTGTTAAGGAAGTTCAGCTTTTGACCACGCATGGATTTAGCCAAACCAGTCTCCATAAGGAGATAGCCCAGTCGGTCAAAAATACGCTCTTGTGCCTGTTTAACAGCAAGAGTGCCTTCCATATTACGTGCCTGTTCAGCAATGTCAGAAACTTGACCAGCCAAAGAAGTTGTCAAATATGCTTGTGCTTTTTCAGCATCCATATTGACATAGTCGTCAAGATATTTCTTGATCGCTTTCATGCTAGCGTTGACACCTTCGTCAGTCAAGACAGCAGTCTTTTGACCAAGTCGTGTGTATTCTTCTTTGAATTCACCAAGCATAAGCTTGAGCCAACCAGGGTCAGCTTGTGGATCAGAAAGCAGCTCAGCTAGACGTGTACCAGCCTCGTCAATTTCTTTAAATCCGATCTTAGCTCCGTCAGGCAGGAAAGCGTCATACTCACCAGCTTTGCGAATCTGTTCTTTAACTGCGTCAACAATAGACCGTTTAGGCAGTTGATCTGCTTCTAGTCCATATTTAAGTGCAGCTTCGGAAACCAGGCTACGCAGTCTGCCGAATACAGTGCCTTGGTTGTTGTTAATACGTACGGCGTCCACACCAGCTCCTACAACGCCCATGTCGTCCACGGTACGTGTGCCAACCTCATCAGGATGGAAAACGTCGTGTACACCCTTTGTAGCCTCTGTTGGAGTAGGGTTCTTAGACAATGCAAGCTCACCAATCTCATTCAAAGATTCTTCTGTTTTAGCAACAGCAGCTTCCATGTTATCCATGAACGCCTTAGGATCAACGTCCTCTTCAGCCCGTGCAAACGCTTTGGCTGCAGATTCATCCTTGAATACGTAGTCAGTTACGCTACGTGTGCCTCGGATAGCACGGATAAGCTTGACACTTGCCTCTAGCCAGCTAGCGGTAAAGCCCAGCATAATGCCTTCGTTACGGTTCTTTGCAGCCCACACGTCAGGCGACTCACCGTCAAGGGTAGCCCAGTCGCTAGGAATCCAGCGATAGGTCATCGGCCAAGACTTCTTAAGCCAGCCAGCAAGGTTGTCGTCAACAGCGTTAAGCTTGTTAGTAGCATCAACGTAAGCACCAACACTTGTGTCAATGCCTAGCTCTGCCATCCAACTGCCAGCACGTGAGGTTTTAGGAAACCGAGTAGAGATAGCGGTAGCAGGTTTTGATGCGGCAAGAGTGCCTGCAGCTTGCTTGCCTGCACCACGCAGCATCAGGAATGGTAAGATAAAAGAGCTTAGCTCACGGATGCTTTGTGCAACCTCGTTCTCGTACTTAGGTGCTCTACGCAGATTAACGCCAGGAATTTTGTTAATCTCGTCGTTAAAGTAATCATTGAGACCTGTACCTGGTGCCGAAAGGATGTCAGCGGTAGTATCAAAAAAACCTCTAGATTCATTCAACCCACTTTTAGAAAGCGGGTCTTTCATGTACATCTCTTCAGCAAGCAACTCCTGTTCTGTTTTACCAGCAGGTTTTGCTTCGGTTACTTCTGCTACTTCAGGTTCTGCTACCTCAACTTCTGGATACAATCCTGACAGTTTTTCAGAAATAGCATCAACGTCCAGCTCTACTTCTTGATCTTCAAGTTCTTCAAAATCAGGTGTTGCTTCTGGTTGTTCTGGTTCTGCCAAAGCCTCAGTAAGGTCTGGCATTGTAATTTCAGTTAACGGATCGTAGTTCATTGATTACCTCTCATAAGTTCATCACGAGTAGCAATCAATGCTTCTCTAACTCTGTCTCTAGTAATTTTAGCTTTGTTTATACCGTCTTTGTAATAGCTTTCACCATTACGATATTCAATAGAAGCAAACTCCATTGACATCTGATCGATAGCGGTTTCTACATCAGTACTGTTGCCTTTCAAGAAAGCAGCAATAGCTTCTCTGCCGGGTTTATTCAGCAAAGTTGCCATAAACATTCTTTCTTGGTTTTCAGGTGTAAACTTGGCATCGGCTGGAAGACCTGCCAAATCTGCTGCTCTTTCAGGGTAAAGGAATTGATGTGTACCGACTGCTCCAGAATCTCGTCCGTCTTTTAGTTTTTCCTTTTGGAATGCTACTAGCTCGGTACGAATCTCCATGTCAAGCATTTCTGGGTAGTTTTCGTTAGGGTACATAGAATCATACTGACCCTCTCCCTCGGTAACAAGTGTACTGATTGGATTTTTAACTACCTGAGTGCTAGGACGGTTTGGTGTAGTAGGTTGTACAACACCTTGGAACGCTGAACGCACAGGCATTTCCTGTGTAGGACCGTACTTAACAGGATTAGTGTAAAGCGGTTTTCCTTTCAACCCAACTAATTCTGCAAACAATTTACGTTTGTCTTTAGTAGTATTGGCAACCTGTAAATACGCAGGGGATTGCGGTACCTCACCTGGTTTTAAAATACCGTAACCTTGAGCCGCAGCAATAACAATTTGCATAGGGTTTTGGATTACACGTTTGCCTAAAGTTTGGTTTATCTTTTTTTGCAAGCTAATAAAATGAGCGTCAACTTCACCGGTTGTTGAATAAGTTTCAATACTTTGCCTTATACCTTCAGCTAACATTATTCGTGATGGTTCTGCTGCAATTTGAGTCAGCACACCTTTTTGATTGCTAGCTCCAGACGTAATTGCACGTACGGTGTTGTTCTGCTGTGTTTCAATAGCATTCTCTTTGGCAACAGGATAATTATCAAAGTTACCGTTCTTAGGATTAACGTAGTATTTATGTTGGCTGTTTTTGCTGTCCTTTTCCCACTGTGCTATAGCTGTATCGCGTGCTTGATCTGCAATAGCAGCGTTAGTCAAGCGATCCTTAGGATCTAACCTGAGATTTGTCTGCATTAACTCATCATATTTATTATCATAAATGAGCTGATAATGCCTGTTAACACCAATAGCTTGTCCCTTTAGTTTACCTTCAGGGTCTACCATTGTACCTTTAGTAGAGCTGCCAATTAGATCAGAGATCTGCTTGGAACTGCTTGTGTACTCAGGAGTTTTTTTACGCTCTACTTGTTTATCTACCTTTTCACGAACTTCAGGTCCGACAACAGGATGAAGATAGTAGTCTGCATTTTGACTGGCGTTACCGGTTTGCAGGGCAATCTCTGCCTGCTCACGTAGCTGATTCATTTCATCAGCACCCATAGATCCTACACGAATCTGTTGGTCAATAACCTTCAACATGTCACTGGCATCAATACCCAGCTCTGCGGCTCGCTGTCTGACAGTTGTCTTGAAGGCAACGAAGTCAGATACAGACTTAGGATCGTCAGGGTTAGGTGCACCGAATTCAGCAATAGCAAACTTAAGGTCTTGTGTATCTGCCTTCAATTTGTTAGCCAGATATACACGACGAGTATCACGATACTCACGTGCAATCAATGCAGCTTGTCTAGGTGCCCGTTGCATCATGGTCTGACCGTCTTCAGAAAACTCTGCTACAGTCAAAAGAGTAGGAATATCATACTCTGCACCGTTCTCTGTTGTAGTCTTAATTGTAGATAGAAGTCTTTCAAAAAAGTCAGCACGTTGCATAGGTCTAGTGCCGTCTTTAGTCCAAATACCTTTAGACTCTTGAAACAAAACAGCTAGACCTTTCATATCTCCTGTTTTGATTCTATCTATTGCCGTGTTAAAACCATCTGCAAATTGTTTTTTACCAACCTTTGCTCTGTACTGTTTATCATAAGCTGCTTCTAACTGATCATCTATTTTATGCATTACTGCAAATGCATCTGTAAGAAGTTCATTGTTAGTATCAGCCATGTAAGAATGACCTAAAAACGCTGTACGTAAATGCGTTCTAATTTGACGATCAATAAAAATAGGCTGATCTTGATCGTTGATCCTTACCATTATCTGATTGCCGTTTTCATCATTTACGGGAATCTCTGTGTCATTGGTTAACCGTTGACCTTGAGCCCATTCAGGATAATGGTTTGTAACTAAATGATTAGCTAGCTTCTGTTTTAATCTAATTTCACCATGATTAGAGAAATTAAAAATACCTTGTACAGTATCGATACCTGCACCGTTTTGAGCTGCTTCTCCTGCTTGACCTTTAACTACATCATCAACACGCTGTGATTGATCTAAGATGTTTTGGTAAACTTCAGATCGTTTTAAAGCACCACTTCGATGTAATTGAGAGAAACGTTCATCAGCTCGTGCCTGTTGAATAGCAACGTCTACTTGCTGTAGCTGGATAGCAGTGTTAACAGCTTTAGGAACCAGCTCAGCAAACTGTTCTAAGAACGAACGGTCTTGCATACCGTAGTCTGCCTGAGCGTTAGCCTTACCGCTTTGCGCTAGGTTGGCAAAGCTTTGTTGAATAATAGATAGGTTCTGTTGAAGTTGCGGGTTAGGATCAGGAAGCTTGAGTGGATCAAACGCTTGCGATTGAGCAGATGCCTGAAACTGAACCTCAGAAAGTTCTGGTAGTTTCATAGTTATCCCGTAGGATTAGCTTTTTTGTAAGGAGACGTAGGGTTAAATACAGAGTCGAAGTTCTTGTACGCACTCAAGCCGGTCTGGACACCACCCATGATCTTCATGGCAGTGTTAAAGAAACCACCACCACTTTGAATAGGTGCATTGTACCCACGTGCTGCCATCTCAGCAATAGGTGCACCACCAATGATCGGTTGAGACGTAGTAAGGTTAGCCTGATCTAGTGCTCCAGAAATACCGCCGATGTTACGACCATATTGACGTTGAGCACTAGCAATACTTTCGACAAACTTAGCATTGTTGCGACCGTAGTCGCCAAGAGTTTTGATGGCTCGGGCTCTGTCTGCGCTTTTCCCGTAGGATTCAGTTGCAGCAGCATAGCCTTCGGCTTCATCTAGTTGACGTAACAAGCCTTCCTTTTGGAAAGCAAACGACATCATCTGTTCTGCAAACTTAGCTTGTTCGGTTTGGAACGAAGCATTAGCAGCAGCATAGTTTTCGTCAAATTGTTTGTATACTTGTTGTACCGTACGCTCGTATGCACGTGCACGGTAGTCATTCATTATCTCTGTCTTCCGACGAGATAGTGTGTTTTGGTATGCTTGAGCGCCGATCTGTGCAGAGTTATCTTTACGTCCTCCGAACATAGATGCGACACCACTAACGATGCCAATACCGGCACTAATTGTTCCGATTGCCATTAGGGTCTAGTCCAATAAAATTCCTTTAGATGTTCGTTGACAAACCAGTCAGGATGCCATCGTCGCCAACGTGAAAACGTTTTCCATTGTTTTTCAGGGTCAGCACTTGTACAATCTATAAAGATCGTATCTCCTGCTGGTATCAACCAACGTAATCTAAGGACTTCATTGAACCCACGTGGGATTGTCTTGAAGCCCTCAGTACCGGTCATGTGTTTGTGTAAAGATCTTCGGCGTCGATTTTGTTTTACGTGATACCAGTCGTTTATCTGTCGTCTAGATTTACCTACACCAAAACCTACCTTCCACACCACTGCACCGCTAGGCATCTTGTCCCATGGTTTGATAAACACTTTACATAGGTGTTTGCCTACTTTAATGGTAGATGTCAGTGTACGGCGGTGTGGTCTGTAAGTCATGATCGGCGGTAGAATCGACGGTTGTAGTTACCTTCCCATACAATGTTCAGCAAGCTGATTGGGAAAGGAGTGTCTCCAATAATTTTGATAGTTAGGTTTTCGTTACGTTGATAGATTGGTACATCATGCGTAGCAGATGCAGACAAGTTAACGTTGTTTAACACATAAGTGTTAGGCAGTGTAACGTTAACAACGTTGCTCCAACTATCCCTGCCAGTAATGTCAACCTTGTAAGTGACAGGACCGCTAAGCCCAGTAGATACCTTGATACGATGCAGGATTAAATCAGCCGTGCTATCAGTAATAGAACGTTGACCTTGTGTTTCTGTAGCGTACAGGGTAGGCAGTTCAACAGACATGTCATACACATATCCGATAACCAAATCACGTCCACGGTAATCACCGTCTAATGTTACTTGGTTGCTAGATATATCATCATCTTCAAAGTAGAAGACAGAACCCTCAGCTTCACTGGTTGCAGAAATGGCGTCACCAATGTAAGTACCGATGGCTACCACTGCTAGCTTCTTACCAGTGATGTGATCAAAAGGTAGGGTTACTGTAGTTTCATTGTCTGTAGCCGAGTATTCTCTATAGGGATTGATGTTAAACATATCCAGACACACGTCTGTTTTCTCACCCGTAGGTAGAGTCAGATACCCTGATTCACTAGCCTGTGTCAGGTCATACGATGTCAGATATACGTTACTACCAGAGCTGGTCACAGCATAGTACGTAGTCTTATCAAAGAACTGCAACCGCAGGTCTCCAGTAAGCTTCCATTTGTACCAGGTCTGGACTCGGTTATCACCTTGAATAAAGAACCTATGTTGATAAACAGTATCACTACCAGCCTTGCCAAGTGAGATAATAGACATAGCTGGTGAAGATACCATTGTGTCAATATCACTAGGTACGTATTCAGGTACGTTTTGTGTAGCCTCATCAATCGATGCAGCAGCCTCTTTTTGAACGTTAAGCATCAAAAATAGCTTGCTGTATAGATTAGATTTACTAATAAATGCTTGAGCTGTACCAACAGCTACGGCGTCAATAGATGAATCACATTCAAACGTACTGATAGTATTGATCTTAGTTGTAGTAGGACTTAGAACGTCAGCATCTGTAGAAAGCAAGAACTGTTCATTAGGACCAAATATAAGCAAACCTACGCTAGTAGCAAGCGTGTAGTTTAACGACACAGAACGAACAGAAGTGGCTTCAATGTCGATAGGATCGTCAGGAGCCACTACCTGAGAACTGTTAGCAAAAAAGTTAAAGTAATCACCAGCTCGGCTCATGATCACAGCTTCGTTAGCCAGCATACCCAAGCGGTTACGGAAGAAGAACAGGTTACTAATCTTCTTACCAATAAAACTAGGGATAGGGTTGGTGTCGTTATCACCTACCAACCGGTCACTCCAATCTACAGGCTCGTATTTAAAGACACCGTTAGCTTGACGTACGAGCTGGTGAGGCATAGTTGTCTCATCAATCTCAAATTTAAGGCCAGGACCAATGGTTTCTTCCCATACACCAGGACCACGTGAAGCACCGTTGCTAGTTTTAAATTCTACATATACATCGTCAGCGTTCACGTCATCACTGTTAGTAACTCTAACAATGTAACCATTTTCACATTGATTAGGTAAACGTGACGCCAGGTTAATCTGGTCTTGGAAAGCAAACAAACCCTCTTCAGAAGAAGATCCAGAAGTGGAGATTGTAAAGGCACTGGTACCACTGATATAAATACCAGGTCCAACTTGCGTTGCAGTTATACCACTCATACTGTTGATAGCTGTAGCCAGAGCAGCAGCAATAGTACCTGCATCGGTTGTAGCTCCTGCTACTGTGTCAGGAGTGCTGTGTGTATTTACAGTGCTATTAACAGTAACTTTATAGTCTGCGTTATATGCAACAGTACGGATAACTACAAAGGCTTCATTTGCTTGTGCAGCAGACGTAGTAGACTTCATAGCCGCAGTCTTGTTTTTATTCAAAACAAAGGTGTAGTCATTGATTGTTAGGATCTCAATGTCTTTAGGCTTGGCATCTGCTAAATATGCATCAGTAGGAATGTTTGAAGAGCCGATTGCACAAGCAGTAACCTCTTCATCGTAAAGCTCTTTTGCATCATCTTCAAGATCCTCTGCATCGTCGAAGGCAGTCTGAGCTGACTCCATATCGTCGGAAGCAGTATCAAGCTGATCTGCGTTATGGGTAGCAGCTACATCTTTCTCTACTTCATACACACGATAACCATCACGCTTGAACCACGGATAGTCATCTGTGCGATCGTTACCTAAGACATAACCTGTAGGCATTGCAGCGCCTTTAGCAATAGACCCGGCGTTAGTGCCTGCATCTTTAATAATACGCTGACCGTTGTCGATACGTTCAAGTACACCAGACTTTAGAGTCTCTTCATAGTAACCGTTCTTATACGTAACATCTACATCAAAAAGACTTTCTTTAGTAGCAGTTTGACCATCATTGGCTTTTTGAAAATCAGCTTGAGCTTCATGTAGATCTTCTAGCTCTGTATCTGTGGTTGACTGTGCAGTGTTATATGT
>CEUT01006509.1_pt1 | contig 10471 bp, 13 predicted proteins | sample 531401 | NCBI WGS metagenome assembly CEUT01 (sample SAMEA2622821, study PRJEB7988) | marine metagenome | biome: marine biome (ENVO:00000447); feature: surface water layer (ENVO:00002042); material: "saline water (ENVO:00002010), including plankton (ENVO:xxxxxxxx)" | depth 5 m | reverse complement strand
TTACTTATATTTATTTATAAATGCGATTAAATCTTTTCTTTCTTGTGGCTTCTTGATTCCTGCAAAAACCATTTTAGTTCCTTTAATATATTTTTTGGGGGCTAGTAAAAATTCAAATAAAGTATCTTCATTCCAGTCAATGTTAGCATTAATATTTGCTTTCGAATATGAAAACCCTTCCACAGAACCAGATTTTCTTCCTATAACACCAAATAAATTAGGCCCCTGTTTATTTTCAGCTCCTTTTTCAATAGTATGGCACTGCGAACATTTTGTTTTGAATATTTTTGCTCCTTTACTTTCAGACATAAATAGATATATATAAATGTATTTATATTTATTTATTCAATTTTCTTTATTTCTGCGCTGTTTGGTATCTTCTTCTAAAAATTTTATATAATCGTTTTTTTTAAAATAAATGAGTTTATTTTCTTCTTCACTAAGTAAATTTAACACAAAAATATTCAAAAAATGTTTCATATTGGTAGTTTTTAACTCATAATAATTAGGATTATATTTATTTTCAATTAAAAATACATGATATTCCATAATAGCTTTGTCAATATGCCACGTATTTTTTTTATTATCTAGGATATTAATTATATTTACATTTTCATCACTTATTAAATTAATTATGATATACTGGGCATTTGTTCTATTAACAAATAAAGGAAATACAGCATTGTCGCATACTTGACGCATACCTTTATCAAGGACAATGCGATACTCTTTATCTTCAATATTTTCTTGTTTCCATCTATTAATTATATTACAACACTCGTTTTTACCTATAACATCAAATTTATTATATTTGCTTAACAGAATACGTAATCGGTCTTGTTTAGTGTATAAGAACGAACTATTTGAATAAAATAAATTTAAAAATAATGTTATTTTAAATAAATAACTAAAATTCATTAATAATACAACAAACAAATTATAATTTTATATCATAATTAAAAAACTATATTAATTTAATAATATCATCTGGAATCATACCATTTATATCATAAATAGGTTTCATTAAATTAAAGTTTTGTGATTCTAAATCATCAATGTTGCTGTATGTCTTCCTTTTTGGATTATAATCAATTGCATAGTGTCCACAATTTACTGCTTTGTGATAGCCAGTAATTCTTTTCTGTAATATATATTCAGGTCTTTGTGCCATTGGAAAATAAGATATATACGAAGTTATTCGGTTTAATTCAACTTCTTTTGATGGATTCATACCCACGTTAGCGTGTATGGTCTTCGAGTTCCATAATACAAAACAATTAGCAGGTATAATAAGTTTAACAGCATAATCAACGTGGACGTCATCTGGATCCACCGGAATAAACTTATGTGATTCGTCAAGGTCAACATAAAAAGTTTTATGTGACCCAGGTACAACAATAAATCCAGCATCATCTTCGCCTACAGGTAAAAAATTATAAGCACCCTGAACCGAATAAAGCGTGTCCTTAGGATTTTGATCCACGTGCAACCAGATTCCTGATTGTTGTTCGGGAGAGAAAAATACCGAAAATCCGTCATAACTTACTACTAGCTCATTTGTATTATGTAATTTTTTCCATATATTTAATATATTTTCATTTGTGCGCAGTCCCCATTGAAACTTGGCGTGTCCCAATCCGTATCCAGTAATCATACCGATATCCCACATCATAGGGCTGTTTTCTGGTGTCCACGTAGATTTATCATGAAAATTAAAATTAGGTGTTACGTGACTCCAATCTAAATAAAATTGTGTAAATAAGTCAGTATATATTTCATTATCTAATATATCCTTAATCACTACAAATCCATAATCATTTAAATATTTTTTCCAATTAACATCGTCATTTATGGTAAATAGTTGCGGTTTATATGTATTCATTTATTGTAAGTAAATAAATTATACTTAAATTAATTAAATTATACATAAATTAATTAGCAAATATATAATACATATGTCAACAGAGAAAAAATGGATTTTCTACATTATATCTAACAATAATTATACGTATGCCGGTGTTTCACCGGACCCAGAGCGACGATTAAGACAACATAATGGAGAGATTCGCGGTGGTGCTAAATACACAACAAGTAAAGGCAAAGGCTGGAAACACATTTGTTTAGTCGAAGGATTTCGTAATAAAATAGAAGCTCTACAATTTGAATGGGCAGTTAAACATGTTCCACCCAGAAATGCAGGAGGACTAACCAATCGTATCAAAAAATTATATACTTTATTTCAAAAAGAGAAATGGACATCAAAATCTCCAAAAGCAAACGAAGTTCCACTCACCATTATATGGTGTATCGACGAAGAAACAAAATCAACATTGATACCAAATATTACATTACCTGATTATATAAATTAAAATTGAAATCATTTAATATGTAATACTAAACATAACATTAAATATAATAATTAAATATAATGAGCACAATTGATTGTTTACACGATTTTTCAAACGAAATAAATAAAATTATTGAAGAACAATTTGAAAAAACAAATAAATTATGGAAAGAACAACAACTTGAAGAAAAATATAAAATTTCTTATACATCATCAAATATTAAGTTGAACGCGTGTTATTATTTGTCAACAGAATGGAAAAAAATTAATAAAACAGGATATACAGAAATAATGGACATACTAGAAGCATGTAAAACTGATTTTGAAGAGATAAATAAGAGCAATTTCCCTGATATATTTTATAAAGATACTTCAGAACTAATAAAATACTATGTTTATAGAAAGACAGAATTATTAATAGATAAATATCTCTCTTATAATTGTCAATAGAGTATAAAATATTTAAATATATATATATGAATTGTTCAATATTGTGTGTTGTTGGGTTAGTTTTTTTAATAGCAAATATATATCTCTCTATAGCGGCAGATAAAACAAAGAACAAACAAGCATTTTACGATACATTAACACCTGAATTAAAAGAAAAATACGAATCAATCATCGTTGAACGCCGAAATATTTACTTTACAGGTTATGCTTATGGGTTGATTTTAGCATTTGCTCTATTATTTGCTAATAAATATAATTCCAAGAAATCAAAAATGTCGCGAACAACTAACATAGGTATGATGGTAGGTGTAACACTTTTAACTAATTATTTCTATTATATGTTAAGTCCTAAAAGCGATTTAATGGTCACTCATCTTGATAAAGAGGAACAGCGTTTGGCATGGCAAAAAATATACAAGACAATGCAGTTTAACTACCACATAGGTTTAGTATTAGGAATAATTGCATCTGGTTTCTTTGGTGCTTCGGTGTGTGCTATTTAATTGTTTTTCAGACAAATCATACATTCTTCTTTTTTTCCTATTTTAAGCTCTCCAACAATAGTTCTATTAATTTCATCAAAAGGAATATTAATTTTCACAACAACCCCCTCATTAATATAGGTACGCAAATATGAATATAATTTTTTCACAGGTTCATACTGAACAGATAATCCTAATTTTGTAATTTCAGAAATAATAGTTTTCACCTGTTCTTGACGTTCTTCTTTGGTCTTGTATTCTGACAATTTATATTCCTTTTTAACTTTTTCTTTCTTACTACGTTTTTTATTATTAGTCATAATAATAAAAAATAAAATTAATGAAGCTGTTCAACGATTAGGGTAAATGACCAATCATTATCGTGTAAATTAACTAAATTACCTTTATCGTCCAATAATCTGATTCTCAATTTGTCAATCTTAACCGGTCCAGAGTAAACACGTGGAACATTAACGTCTGTAACGTCATCGATTAATGGTTCAGGCCTCAATTTATCGATACCTTCTAACGGGATCATAGCCAACACATCCTTAGAAACCGGTCCATATATACGGTCGGATGTATTTGGTTTGTCATTATTTTTGCTTAACATAGCATTTTGGCTATATAACTGAGCCTTTGTCAATTTATCCTGATTACTGCCTCTGTTTGCACCTGTATTTATGGCAACAATGGAAGAAGACCTGTCAGCAACACTTACAATACCACTATTTATTTGTGCTTGATTGTAATCATTTAATTCAAGTAGTAAATACTTAGGACCATATGTGTTGGCAGGAACATCAGTTTTTAAAGGAGTGTTTGTTAAATTAACACTAGATAATTCACCCGATGCGTCAACACGTCTAAATCCTAGATTCCATCCTAAATTTTGATTTACGAATGACCCACCAACACAAGTATGCGAACAATCAATAAGTCCACCTTTTTTATAGAAAACGAAAGAAGCATCACCACTATTACTAGCAATAGATAATTTTTGACTGGTATTATCAATAGTGAAATTTAAATTACTATCTTTTTCTTTAATAGCCAATGTTAACCCTGATAAATCATAATTACCTGGTTCAATATTTAGACATTCAAAAGTCGTCCCATTTGACGAAAAGGAAGTATTACCTAAATGATGGTCAAAAGCATACCAAGTTGTAGGAATCTGAACTGAACTAATGCTTATCGAAACAACATCAACAAGCGGTTCAGATAAATCCAGTGTAAAATCGGTATTAAATTCGCGATCATTAAACCCAGGTGGATTATTACTCGATTTCAATACGTTCTGACGAAACTGACTATCTATTAACACAACGCGTTTATTAATTCTTTGTTTATTAGGATTATTTAATCCCATCGTAGGTTGTAGTGCTAGATTATGGTAAACATTTGCATTGAAGTCCATTTGACTCGGATTCGGCATCGAATTGTTATTTTTTAATTTATTTGACAACCTATTTTTACATTCATTAATAAAAATAAGAATATCGTTTTGATTTTGTATTCCTAAACTATTAGAAACAATCTGAGTTAAATTACCAACTGAATCTTCAAGTTGATTGACGGTATAGTTTGACGGAAGTTTAAATATATTACATAATTCAGCATCAGAATACGAATTAACATTTAAATTACTAATGTTCATTTATATATTTTGTAGTTTATTTTTTATAAATACTTTTTTATTAAAAATATTTTCATAAAACAATCAAAATAATTGCTCACTTCCATAATGACTCAGTTGTATAATTTCTTAAATGTCACGGTAAATGACCAGTCCATATTATTAATATCAATAATTCTACCAAATTCATCTTGTAATTTAATCGTTAATCGTTGTATATCAACAGGTCCAAAATATTCGCGTGTCCTATTTGCATGACCAGTCAAACCAGCGTCACGTGTCGATAAATTATGGTAACCGCCACCGGCTAAATTAATTCTGGTAATTATATTATTAGCTTTTGTATGTGTTCCATAAGCAACAATAAACGATGGTCGCGAATTATTAATGTAATCTTCTACCGATAAAAAGGCATAACGTGGTCCAGTTATGAATCCGGTCCCCTCAGATACGGCTGCTACAGGTGTAGAAGTTTGAATATTTTCACCCATAATATATTCAGCGGCTCTAAATCCTAACATCCAACCTAATCGAGTTTGAATATTTGTGTTTGTATCTAAATTACCATTATTATCTATATTAAATCGAATCTTGGATATTCGCTTCCGATTAGTATCATTGGAAATGTAACTATAACTAGTGCCTCTAATATTTTCGTCAGGTAATGGAGTTGAAAACGTCGATTTGCCATTAATACGATGAATCGAATATCGTAAATCCTGTCTGGCAATCTCATTAGAACTAGCACTACTTTCTACGAAATTACTATTTAAATAATCATATTTTGTTGGATTTGTGAATTTTGCAAAGTTACCATTTTTATCTATTGCACCAGGAGTAGCCAATGTAATTGCTTCATTAACAGCAGTTTCAGCCTTAAAGCGTGACGCTTGAACCATCCATGACGTGGTGTCATAATTACCGTCTATAATTTGACATAACCACGCACATTGTTCGGGTTGAAAATTAGGTAAACTATTTCCTTGTAAATCACTGTATGTAATGGTGGGATTACTTAATGAAAGATCATTTATATTACTATAACTACTATCCATACTATTAAATGACGAATCACTAATAATAAGCATTTTATTATTTCCATTACTTTCTGAAATAGAGTAATACGTCATTGGCATTTCAATAGCGGATATTCGCATACTAAGAACCTTACGTTGTATTTCAGGTAAATCCACAGTAAAATCCGTAGAAAGTGTGCTGTAATAATTAGGACGAAAACGAGTATCAACACTCATATCTTGAGTAATTGTTCTAACAGCACCTTGATTTAGGTACCAGTCCGGTGCAGGTAGTTCATATCTATTTTTACCAACAAGTATATTGTCAATAACCTCATTACGTTCTAGTTTATCTTCTACGTTTACTTCGCCATCATCTTCATCATCTTCTTCTTCTTCATCATCTTCTTCATCATTTTCTTCTTCATCATCATCTTCTTCTTCATCATCTTCATCCTCCTCTTCTTCATATTCAGGCTGAAAAAATTTATTTTTTGCTTTAATCAAAAAAGCTTCAATTTCGCCTTTATTTTGTTGTTTCATCGTATTAATTAACAAATCAATACTTTGAATTCGTTGTGTATATGTTGATGATTCATCTAAATCAATAATATCTAAAATATCTTGTAAATCATAATTATTAATATCTGTATCCAGTTCAGAGAATTCCATATATATTTTATCTGTATTTCTTTTATGTGAAAATAAATTGAATTAGAATAAGTTCTATGTCTTTATAGTATAACAATGGCTGCCGAATGTCCTATTTGCTGCGAGTATTACAATAACTCAACACGTGCAACTGTTAGATGTGAATTTGGTGATTGCAATTTTACAGCATGTAAATTGTGTGTGCGTCAGTATTTACTAGGAACTGCAAGTGACCCTCACTGTATGAACTGTAAAAAAGCATGGAGTGAGAATTTTATGGTAATGAAATTAAATAGGAGCTTTATTACAAACGATTACAAGAAACATCGTAGTTCGCTCCTTGTTGAACGCGAAATAAGTAAGTTGCCTGAAACTATGCAATTAGCCGAACAACATAAAAAGGCAGATTTGGAAGATGAAGAAGCAAAAAAAATTACTTCACAAATAATGAATTTACATAACGAAATATCAAGATTAAACCAGATACGTTATCAACATAACCGAAATGCTTATAATCTTCGCACTAACAAGATAAAAGAAGAAAAAAAACAGTTTATTATGCCATGTCCTAGTGAAAAATGTAGAGGGTTTCTATCAACACAATATAAATGTGGTTTCTGTAATTTGTATACGTGTCCAAAATGTATCGAAATAATTGGACCTAATAAGAATGTTCCTCACACTTGCAAAGAAGAAAATATTAAATCGGCAGAACTAATTCGTAAAGAAACCAAGCCGTGTCCTTCCTGTGGAACACGTATTTCAAAAATAGATGGTTGTGATCAAATGTGGTGTATTGAATGTCATAAGGCTTTTAGTTGGAAAACGGGACGAATTGATAATGGCACTATTCATAATCCTCACTTTTATCAATTCCAGCGGAATAACAATAATGGACACATTCCGCGTGCACCAGGAGATGTTGTATGTGGAGGTTTGTGTAGCTATGAAGATGTTAGGCGATTTGTTATTCCCAAAATAAATTATGCTTCGAAGACATATTTGAATGAGTACGATTCTATTTTGAAAATGCGCGATACATTGCTGTTAATTCATCGTATACTAAACCATATTAGACATGTGACCTTGGTTGACATTCGTCAAAAGGTGGTTGATTATTCGAACTTTGAAAAACTACGTATCGAATACATTCTACAAAAAATTACAAAGGAAGATATGGAAAAAAATATATATAAAAATGATATTTCGAGACGAAAACTAAGCGAACAATTACACATTTATGAACTATTTAATACAGTCGGTATTGAAATGTTTACTGCTTTGGTTAATAGTAAAAACACAGATTCTACCGATGTTAGATTCATCGATGAATTATCTAATCACCTGAAAGAATATAATAACTTACGTATATATTGTAACGCAGAATTTTCAAAAATGAGCATTACCTATAATCAAACAGCACCCGAAATAACCGAAACCTGGAAATTATCCACACAGCGTGCAAGTCTGAAAAATGTAAAAAAACAAATTAAAACACATAATAACACTATCACTCACTAATAAAAACTACAAAATTTTGGAACTAGTATTCAAAATATTATATAATATCCAACTCAAATCTTTTATAAAACATTTTTTTAATATGTTTAATAAAATTAAATTTATTGTTATTAGTAATCCAAGCAGGAACACGTAAAATACCTTGACCTCTTTTTACGTGTGTCGCTCCTTTAAATAAGAGAATATCACACATTTTAAAAATTTTAAGTTCCTTTTCCGTTAATTCGCTTCTATCTATCCTATATTTACTTCTGTAAACATAAAAATTATAGTTGTAATCTTTATAAATTTTAGGACGTTTATTTAAAACTAACCTCTTATATATTAATCCAATACCCATTACATTATTTTTATCATTATGCATTTCAAATACAAATATAGGCGATTCGATTTGTATATCTTCACTTATTTTTTTTTGTAGCCCATAAATACATCCATTCCATTTGTTTTTATGCCGCCAATTCATATTTTCTATCCATGTTTCATTATTAAATCTAGTTGTAGCCAGTTCACACATTACACTACATTATCTTTTCATGGAGAGAAATATTCAATTTTTTAAAAATATAATGATTTATTATATGAAGCCTGTGTATTATTTCTTTATTGTTATTTTATTATTATCAAAAATAGCATATTTGGTTTCGTCAGCCAAATTATATTACGTACAACATAACACACCTGATGATTCTTCCATACCAATGCTTAAAAAACAGTCAGAACGATTATTAGCAATTAGTTCGGCAGGAATAATAATTGCATTATTAATAGATTTCGGACACAGTTTATTAAAAGGAGAGGGTAAAATAGAAGTAGACAAGACGGAACAAGTAATCTATTTTATATCAGGAATATTAGGACTTTTACATATGAATTGGGAGTTAATAATATATAATAAATAAGCATTTAAATTAAGTATTCAAAATCATAATTTTTTTGATGTAATTTATTAATATTTATAATATCATCAACATCAAAATCGAAATAATCCCATATAGATTTGTCATCCAATGGTCGTTTTTTAATAAAGTCACTCATAGTCAGTATATTTGGTATAAATTCAAACGCATATTTTTCAAGGTATTTCATTCGATAACGTGTGGCTTCGTAGATATATAACGCCGTTTTAGTGGATAGAAATTCTTTAATAATATTTAAATTATCTATGTTGTCGTCTAGAATAACGTAATTATCCCGATTACAGATACCGTAACTACCATCAGTATCTAAGTAAGGAAATCCATACATTTTATGTGGTAAAATTAATTTAATCTGTTTATAATACTTGCAAGATTCATTACTATATTTGATGTCTAAACAAGGTCTATTTCCAACGCTACTAATTTTTGCACTATTAATATTTTTGAATGGAAAATTCTTACTATATGTAGTATTCAGTTTGACATTTTTACTAGGCATATTTGTTTTAATTACCTTCAACGAACCATATAAGTCCACATATTTCATAAATTTATTGATAATGTGAGCACCAAAAATAGGAATAGGATAGTTAATTTTTATCTTATACTTGACATATGAAGATTTATCAATATCAAATATATTTATAATATTATTACTTTTCGTATTTCTTAATAAAAAATAACAAGTTGGTGTTTGTGCATTACCATTAAATATCTTGTTTGTTTCAGTATTGGAGAGACAATGTATTTTATCAATTTGATATTGACACATAAAATCATAAGCCTTTGATTTGTCGGGTTTCATCCAAATGGAAGGAACTATCATTATAAGTTTTCCATTTGTTTCAAGCAATTTTAATGAGGTTTTTATAAATTCGAACCACAACGTTTGTCCATCTTTTTTCTTATTTTTCTCTCTATTAGTTGGAACTTTTTTTACACCATTAATATTATAAGGAGGATTTCCAATTATATAATTAAACTTTATATGTTTCATTGAATCTGTAACAAAATCTAAATTGAATATATTTGCATTTTTACCAAATATATTTCTCAGTGTTTCGATATTTTCCTGTTGGATTTCAACCATATATATCATATTTTCAATAATATGTTTGCGTCTTTTGTCGATATTCTTAATTATATTACTCAATCCATTGTCTAATTTCCAGAATAAAAAAATAGAAAAATATCCCGTTCCAGCACCTGGATCAAGCCATTTATTGTTGGGATTAGAAAAAACATCATCATCAATTAGTTGAAACATTTTATGAATTAGTGTATAAGGAGTAAAAATCTCTCCATACTTTTCCTTTTTTTCTTTTGAAAATAAAATAGTTTGAGTATTAATATTTGTATTAACAATAGACATATATTAATAAATATGTTAATTAATTTACACATATAATTCATTAGAAAAATTCCCTAGTGGAATTCTTCTTTTC
>CEUT01064025.1_pt1 | contig 10486 bp, 8 predicted proteins | sample 531401 | NCBI WGS metagenome assembly CEUT01 (sample SAMEA2622821, study PRJEB7988) | marine metagenome | biome: marine biome (ENVO:00000447); feature: surface water layer (ENVO:00002042); material: "saline water (ENVO:00002010), including plankton (ENVO:xxxxxxxx)" | depth 5 m | reverse complement strand
ACAACTTCCAAGCCACTTTGCCGACCAAACTCCAACAACTGTTCTTCGGCTTCAAATTTCGAAATGCCGTAAGGATCAATCGGATTCGGTTTTGAACCTGCAGTGAAGTGGCCGGCTTCTCCATTCACTTTGATGGAGCTAACAAACACCATGCGCTTTACACCAGCTTGCACAGCCTGCCTTGCCAGCTGCAAGGTGCCCTCTGTGTTCGCTTGGCGGAATTCAAGCAATGGATTGACCACTTGGTCATTCATCACATGCACGCGCGCAGCAAGATGCACTACTGCAGTACAGCCTTGAAGTGCCTTACGCCAGTCGGTATTTGAACCCAATGCAGAGACCTGAAATGTGTTGGGTTCACGAGAAGGTGATCTACTGGCTTTTACGACAACAGCACCCAGACTTTCGAGCAAGCTGCAAACACGCAGGCCAACGAAGCCGGTAGCGCCAGTTACCAACATACGCTGATCATTCACTTGGACCACACGGTTCTATTGATGTAGTCGGTGTAGCTGAGAACAACGCGCAGAACTTGGCGGGCCACGTGCGGATTCTCGTAATCTTTCACAACCGGAGCTACACCTGGTTGTTCGGCTTTCTGCTCGATTACCACACGAACAGCATCCAGCACACGCGCTTTCTTCAGACCTGACATGATGAGAACGCCTTCATCCATACCCTCGGGCCGCTCATGTGCATTGCGAATGGTAATAGCCTTCAACCCAAGCAGTGAAGTTTCTTCAGTGATGGTACCGCTGTCGGAGATTACGCATGCTGCACCCATTTGCAAGCGAATGTAGTCGGTGAAACCAAACGGCTTCAGGAACTGAATCAGCGGGTTCATACGGCTCAAGTCAAGTTCTGCCAGGCGCTTTTGGGTACGCGGGTGCGTGGATACGATTACAGGGTAGTTGTACTGCTGCGCCAAAGCATTCAGGGTTTCAAGCAGATCAGCCACATTCTCAGGACTGTCTACGTTTTCCTCGCGGTGTGCGCTCACGATGAAAAACTTGCCCTCTTCCAGCTTCATGGTTTGCAACACGGTGCTTTGCTGAATTTTGGGCATGTAATGGTCCAACACTTCCCGCATATGCGAACCGGTCTTGATGATGGTTTCAGGGCGAATACCTTCAGCGATCAAGTAACGGCGCGCGTGCTCGGTCAACACCAAGTTAATGTCGCTTAAATGGTCCAGCACTTTGCGGTTCAATTCTTCAGGTACGCGTTGATCAAAACATCGATTACCCGCTTCCATGTGAAACACAGGTACCTTGCGACGTTTTGCAGAAATGACCGCTAGGCAAGAATTTGTATCACCGTACAGCATCAACGCGTCGGGCTTGACTTGTTCAAGCACGGCATCCGATTTTTCAATTACACGAGCAATGGTTTGCGCTGCATTTTCACCCACCGCTTCCAGAAAAAAGTCGGGTTTGCGAATACCCAGGTCATCGAAAAAAACTTGATTCAATTCATAGTCGTAATTTTGACCGGTGTGCACGAGGGTGTGCTCAGTGTGTTTGTCTAGTTCTGCAATTACGCGACTCATCTTGATGAGTTCGGGTCGTGTGCCAACCAGAGTCATGACCTTAAGCATTCAGGAACCCCCGCACATAGTCGAGTGTTGAGAGCACCTCTTTTACGCCCTGCACATCTAATCGATGCGTGTTGTGAGACGTGTAGTCATCGAATTCGGAGATACGCTGCTCGCCCTCTACAAAATACTTTTTGTAGTTCAGGTCGCGATTGTCTGCTGGGATGCGGAAGTAACGCCCCATGTCTTCAGCTTTGGCCATTTCTTCGCGCGACACCAAGGACTCGTAAAGTTTTTCACCATGCCGGGTACCGATGACTTTAACCGGGTTGTTTTTGTTTAGAAGTTCTTTCAATCCTTGGGCAAGATCCGCCACAGTAGAGGCTGGTGCTTTTTGAATAAAAATATCGCCTTGCTGACCGTGTTCAAACGCATGCAAAACCAGATCAACCGACTCTTCAAGTGACATCAAAAAACGGGTCATGCTGGGGTCGGTAACAGTGATTTCCTGACCATCCAGCAACTGCTGGATGAACAAGGGAATGACCGAGCCGCGACTGGCCATGACGTTGCCATATCGGGTGGCACACACCACCGTACCCCCCTCGGGAATGGTGCGGGACTTCGCAACCATGAGCTTTTCCGCCATGGCCTTTGAAATTCCCATGGCGTTGATGGGATACACCGCTTTGTCGGTACTTAAAACCACCACGCGACTAACACCCTTGGCAATGGCTGCGTTCAGCATGTTCTCGGTGCCCAACACGTTAGTGCGCACGGCCTCCATAGGGTAGAACTCGCAGGAAGGCACCTGCTTCAGTGCGGCAGCATGGAACACGTAATCAACGCCAGTCATGGCTTGCGCAAGACTGTCATAATCACGAACATCACCGATGTAGAACTTGACCTTGTCGCAGCCCAAGGCAATGCGCATGTCTTCCTGCTTTTTTTCATCACGACTGAAGATGCGGATTTCTTTCACTTCAGTTTCGATAAAACGCTTCAGCACGGTGTGGCCAAACGACCCTGTACCACCGGTGATCATGAGTACTTTTCCGTCGAACATGGGGACTCGTCAGTATTTATTGGATTCGGGATTGGCGCATTTTTTGAATCAAATCAGGCCATTTAGGGGCAGTATACCCGCTTGCCTGCTGGAAGCGCTCAGCACATAGTGATCGATCGATGACCAAACTGTTGTCGGGCGTGATTGTGGTTTGTACACCATATTCCTTGGCCACCAACTGCAGCAGATTCAGCTTGGAAATAGGTTCTGCTGCTACGTGATACAGACCGTGTAACTGGGGATTTGGCAGAACGTATTCCATAATGATTCTCGCCAATTCGTAAGTGGGCACACCGGAAAAGACGGCTTTCGAAAAACCTTTCACGCTTCCTTGTTGAGCCAGAAACCATTCAAGCAGGGCAAAGCTTGTGCCCAGTTCATGACCAATAATAGAGGTGCGCAGGGTGATTGCATTCGGGCTGTCGTGGAGCTCGCCAATGTACTTGGAGCGTCCGTACAGATCTTCTGCGTCTGAGGGGTCACTTTCCAGGTAATTCCCTTTTTTGCCATTGAACACACAGTCAGTGCTAATGTGGATCAAGCGAGAACCTAGCAAATTACAGAGCCTCAGCAGGCGATGCGGCAGCATGGCGTTGATCGGCAAGGCAACCAGTGGGTCATTGGCGTGACCAAGCTGCTTGATCAAGCCCACGCAGTTGATGACCACCTCAGGCTTTACCGTCGCAAAGGCATTGACCAGTGAATCCTGATCCAGCGCGTCGAGCCCGGTGAGAATTCCAGACGCCTGAAAACCCGCCAGCTTTGAATGAGGAGTATTGCCGCGCTGGCTACCCCAAACATGAAATTGTTTGGTTTCGCATAACGCTTTGAAAACTGCACTCCCCAGCATGCCTGTGATACCCAAGACCAGAATTTTCATGGTGTGCCCTTGCCCATTGCGCTGAGCGTTTCGGCCAGGTGGCGCGCCTGGCTTTCCGTTTCAAAATATTCGAGGAAATACGACTTTCCATGGCTGCCCATTTTGGCGCGTTCTTCGCTTGTCATCGCCTTGATCTTCAGAATATTTGCTGCCAAAGCAGCACTGTCCCCGGCGGGCGAGACCAGGCCAGCTTTTGCCTCTAGTACCACTTGGGCGCCTTCGCCGTTCAAACTGGCCAATACTGGTTTACCGGCTGCAAGATAGGCCTGTATTTTACTAGGAACCGTTAGCCCGAAAATCGGATCGTCTTCCAGTGAAACGAGCAATGCGCCTGCCCGGTTAAATATTGAGGGCATGGTTTGCATCGAAAACCTGCCCGGCAACTCAAGGTTGCCAAGTCCCCGCTCCTGTTTTTGTTGGAACAACCATTCGCTTTTGCTGCCGCTGCCAACGAGTACGATTGAAATATCGTGGTGATCTTTCAACAATTCAGCGGCATCAACAACGCAATCGAGCGCTTGAACCTGTCCAAGATTGCCTGCAAAAACCACACAGAACTTGCTTTCCAGGGTGGCGAGCAACGGTGCAGGCGCATCCACAAGCGCGTCTGTACTTTGCTCGGGAAAAGAATTGGGCTGATACCGGATCTTGCTGCAGTTTGCATATTCATTCAACGGTGCAATGAATGCTTTGGACTGGGCCAGCAGCAGGTCGCAACCTTTGTAGATCCAGTACACCATGTAGCCCACAGCCGACAGGGCTTTCTGATTACGAACAAACCCAGTGGCCTGTAAACTTTCTGGCCACAGGTCTTGAACCCACAAAGCCAACGGCGCGCGCTTAATCCATTTCAATAAAATTGCGGGAATCGTTTGCGTAATTGGTGACGGTGCATAAACCAAAATGGCGTCGAACTTCAAACCGCGCAAAGCCCATGGCAAGCAGAACATGCCGGCCAAAACAAAAACAAGATAATTCAAGATCAGGTTCTTGGCACCCCCATGCTTGCGCGGCCAGGTGGGAATGCGCACCACAAGCGTTTCACCATCAAACAGTTCACGCTGAACGCCATTGGCCCGGTAGCCTGCGAACACCTTGCCTTCTGGATAGTTGGGTTTGCCTGTGGCAATCACCACCTGGTGCCCCTGCTTTACCAGTGCTTTGACCACGTCGTTAATCATAAAACTTTCAGGCCAGAAGTATTGGGTGACGATCAGGATCCTCATACCTGGCCTGTTTCTTGAATTCGCGCCAGAAATTCAGCCGCGCAAATAGGTTGGCTTTTAGCGCTTTCAATATTCATGTGGCGCATTACAGCCCGTGCTATCGATGTAGGGGAGTCCGCGTTGAATGTTTCATTGGGCTCGACCACATCGCGAACATAGTCGAGTTCAGGCGCAAGAATCGGCATGCCCAGTTGTTGGGCCTCAAGCAAGGGCAAACCAAATGATTCAAGTTTTGATGGAAAGATCAGGGCTTTGGAATTGGCGTACAGCGCTTGAACATCACCATGCTGTAAGGTACCAAAATTCGTGATTTTCAAGCCATGTGTATTTTTACTGCGTTCGATTAGTTGGGCCACCGGGCTTGACTCGCTCACAGTGAGCGCGAGGTTTGGACGAACACCTTGATCGGCCAAAATTGCCCACGTGTCCAAAAGTGCGGCATGGTTTTTGTGGGGCTCCGCAGAGGACACATAAACAAAATCAAATTCTTTAGTTTCGGGAATGTCGTGATTCCCTGAATCGGGCTGATCTGTACCCGCGGCAGAGAAAGGCAGCACAATCGAGTCAAACCCAAGACTTTTCTTCAATTCTCGCTGCATGGTCAATGATTGAACGATGATTGTGTAATGCACTTGCATGCGGGTTCGAAACCACCAACGTTCAAGTTGCAAACGTAACCTTGTTGAAATCGAAAAGCTTGAGAAATCATGCTTACCAAACAAGTATCGATTCTGTAGAAAAACCTTGACTGAAGCCGGCGATTTAATGAGTGGAGGCAGGTTGCCAAAACACAGCACTGTGTCCCCAAATTTCGCATTTTTTGCCAGCAACACCTCGGCCTTGAATCGATCAATAAGCGTAGGCTTGATTGAACAAATAACAACACCTGGATCTATCTTGTTTGTGGGCATACGTTCATCAACCACACAACAAGTCGATTGATCGGCGCAGGTCAAAAGCGCATTCAACAGCGTTCGACCACCACCTTGATGCACATTGGGGGCGTGAATAATCAATCCCATTCGGTTGCCCCCAAAAGCACGGCGTAAAGAATGACGAATGCGACACTCTCCGCAAAATCAAAGTGAAAAGAGTTCAATAAGTTGCCCACGAAATAAATCATGAGTAGAGGCAATACAAAGGTACTTGACCAAACACTGGTCGCGCTTTTGAAAACCGCCAAACCAAAAAACCAGATGTAGAAAACCAATGCCAGCAAGCCACCTTGTAACATCAGCATTAAAAACTGGTTATGCGGATTGTAAAAGGTGGGCCACCCGGCCGCCGAAGTGAAAGGCTGTACAGCGCCTTGCACGCCGCCCAAGCCATAACCGAAGAAAGGTGCCTGGAGGAAAGCAGACCAGCCTGATGTGAGATATATGACCCTTTCACCAATGCTGGTTCCCTGTTGGGGTTTGTCACGAAGAACCTGCTGAATTTCAAGCCAGGTTGTCGAGAAACGATCATGAATATTGTCGACCAGAAAATAGGCGGCGACCAGCATGGCAGCGAATACAAGCCCCGCCAAAAGAAAACCTCTCAAACCCAGTTTCTGGTAACCGAAGTACAGCGGAATGACCATGAACACCAGCCACCCTGTTCGGCCATCAATCATGCCAAACAGGTTTACGAGCCCAAGCAAGGCGAGTGCAGCATAGACCCCCTTCAAAGCCGGTTTTTCTGTTCTAAAAAAACACAACAACCAAAGATAAATCGCCACAACCAAAAAGAAATTGTGTGTGATGTGCGACTTGAATACGGTTGGATTGCTGGGGATTGCATACATGTCGGTGGCTTTTGCGCCAAAGTACACTGGATCAATTCCGAACCAGATAGCGTATGACATTGCGAGCACCAGCGCCATTCCTGACAGAAAACCTTGTCCAATAATGTGGCGGTTTGCTTGACTCATCAACACACTGGCCAGCACAGGAATCAATGCAAGACGTCCGTATTTACTGATAAATTCCAGATAACTTGTTTTGTCATTACTTGGATAAAAGTAGGTAATTGCAAAAAAACCCAGCAATAACCACAGTGGAATTAATTCAGCCCGGGAAAAGAAACTTCCCATACTGCGTCTGCATTCAGAATTGAGTAAAGCAAAAAAAGTTGCGAGCACCAGTAGCAAATTCACCGGCGCCGGCTTGATCGGCAAAAAAAACGCTGCCCCAGCCAGAAACCAGGCTGGGTTGATTCGCTGAACAAAGTTCAAACCCACCCCCACCGTTGCCAGTGCATTTTCAGGAATGCGTAAGTAACGGGCGCGGTAATCAGCCCGGGCAGGCCGAAAGCCACTTCGCCCAGAATGATGGCGATGAGCATTTCAGGCACGCTGGCACGCACGTTGCGGCCAATGATGTAGCCGTTCACAAAGTATTCAAGCTTGTGAATGATGAACAGGTAAAGTACCGAGCCCATGGCCACAAACACGCCGTAGCGAATGGTAAGCACCAGAATAAGAGTGTTGGCCATGATGTTGCCGGCCGCCGGGATAAGGCTGGCCACGGCGGTGAACATGAGCAGCAACTCCCGGAAGGGAAGCACCACATCGAATGCGGGCAATATGCCGTAGATAAACACGGCCGTACAGAAGGTGTTCCAAATGCTGACATACACCTGCGCGCCCATGAGCAAAGTGAAACAGCGCACATACTTTTCAAGGGTTTGCAGCCAGGCATCAGCCAAAGGTTTGGCAGGGCCACCCGCCAATGGGGCTGGCACCATGAGTGCTGCGGAAACACCCAGAATAAGGGCAAATACAAATTGCAGGAAGATAAAGAAGCTGGCGCCGCCGAAGCTGCGAATGTAGCCCACAAAGTCGCTGTCGTCTTTGCTGATCATGCGGAACAGTTCGCTGGGTTTGCCAGGTATGTGTTCTTTAATGGCCTGGGGCAGGCTGGCGGTGACCGAATTCAGGTTGCGCAGTGCTTCTTCAACCAGTTGTGGGCCTTGCTGGGTCATGGTGGCCAGCACAAAGCGCACCCCACTGTTCAAGCCGATTCCCAACAACACCACGGCCGCAGCCACCACAGCAGTGGTTAAAAAGGTGGGCAACCAGCCAAACAGGCCGCGCATGAAGCGGCCCTTGAATTTGTTGATGTGCGGCTGCAAGAGGCGCACAAAGCCACGGCGGGTAAAGCGGGTAAGGGCGAAAATGGCGAGGCCGGCAATAAGGCCAACCCCGATTTTGAGGCTCAACATGCTGACCCAAATGGCCAAAATGCCGACTACGGACGCATATTCCCAACGAAGGGTGATGTTTTCTTGATGCTGCGGTACTGGGCTGGGCATTTGGATTCTTGGCTGATTGTCGGTTGAGGTATGACCAAGTGAATCCCGATTCTATCCCAACTTTTTCAGGCAACCCCAGGCCTTTGCCGCCAAACCCCAAACAGCATCAACATACCTAGCAATCCTGCCAACCCCAACACTCCCCCACCACCGCCACCACCGGAACTGGTGGCCACGGGAGCTGGGGCGGAAGTACCCGTGCCCGATCCACCCGTGCTGGTGCCACCGCCGCCGGCGCTACTGGGAGTGAAGGTGCGCTCGTTTACAGAGGTATTGGCCAAACGAACCACACTGGTGTTGCTGCGGTTGGTGGTGGCATCAGTTACCGTAAGTGCAAATTCAGCAATATTACCCGCCATGCCAGACTGCACCTGCAGGGCGCTGGTGCTGGTACCTGCCAACGCCACCGGGTTGCCGAATACCTGTTGCCAGCTGAAGGTGAGATTGGCACCGCCACCGGCGCTGTTGGTGGACAAAGCCGCATCCAGCTCAAAGGGACCATTGCTGGCCACCACTGCCGATTGCTGGACATTGGCCACAGGCAAGGGGTTACTCAGGACCCGGGCAGCCTGGACTGCGCCAAGCACATTCAGCAAACCAACGCCACAACTTGTGGGTGTGCAGTCCAGACGGGCTCCCACCAAATTTGTAGAGTTGCTGGCATTGGCGGGGTAAGGGCGCGCGCTGTTGCGCAACAGGGAGTCAATTTGACTGGGTGTAAGGCTGGGGCGCACAGCCCTAAGCAATGAAATGGCGCCCGCAACCATGGGCGCGGAAAAACTGGTGCCTGCAAACAAAAATGCGGTGCTTCCATTGGAATTGGGCGAGGAAGTGCCTGTGTTGCTGGCCCCCACATACAAGCCATTTGAATTGCCGGGCGCGTGCAGGGTTACAAAGCCGGTACCTGCACCTTTGGCTGTGTAAGTGGCCAGTTGGCCGTCTTGCTCGGCTGCGCCTGCTGCAATGGTGCCCGCGCAGTTGGCTGGGTATTGCACGTCCCCGCCGGAATTGTTACCCGCAGATACCACCACGGACACATTGCGAGCCCTGGCATCGGCAATGGCCAACGCCACCATGTCGTTTGCAGCGCAACCGCCGCCAAACAAAGGTGTGTCAGTGGCGAAGCTGAGGTTGATTACATTGGCGGGGTTGGGGTTCACGCCAATGGTGGGATCAACCCGGCCCGAGCCGGTGGCCCAATAAAAGGCATCCACAATATCCGAACTGGTGGCAATGCCGCATCGGCCAGAGACACGCACCGGCAGTACCTTGGCATTCCAGTCCATACCGGCCAGAAACTGCCCGTTGTTGGACTGCGCAGCCGCAACCGAGGCCACCGTGGTGCCGTGCCATGAACTGGTGGTTGAACCATCGGGGCAGTTAAAACCGGGGGGCGGTGCATCGCCAGGGTCGGAGGGATCGGGGTCTCGGCCATTGCCATCGTTGGAACCCGAGTCAACGACTGTGCCATTTTCCTGAGTACCGGTGGGCGGGGTGACTCGGCTAACAAAATCATACCCGGGCAACAAGCGCCCTTTCAGTTCAGGGTTTTCAAACAACACGCCAGAATCGAGCACAGCAATCACCACGTTGCTGCTGCCACGGGTTTGCTCCCACACGTCCTGCATGCGCAGTGAGGCATACGCGCCGGTGTGCATGTAACTGGCTTGGTTTACCGCATAGGCGCCATCGTTTGGGGCAGGCACTGCCGTGCGTTGCAATTGAATGTCGGGGCTGGCAAAGCGCACACCCGGCAGGGCCTGAAGCGCCGCACGAATGGCTTGGGGTGTTTGCAAACTGCCCAGCACAGGCAGGCTTTGCATTTCAACCAGGTAGCTGTTGGGCTGCAACAGGGGGCGAACCATGCTGACAGGAACCCCGAGGGTGTTTTGCAAAGTTTGCAACATACCGGCGGGTGCGGTGCCCTGCGTTTGATTGCCCATGTTGATCACCCAACGCATGGGGGTGGGCGTGGCTGTGGTGGTAACCACATTCGAAGCCTGCGCCAACCCGATGGAGGGAAGCGCCCAAAGCGCCACTGCAATTGCCCTGCTGAATGCTGCTGCCACTGAAACTACTCCGAAAAAACCGGTTCAATTCAATTGTACCCACATGCGCCTTGCATGGATTCAAATTGAATTCTGTCGCACCGTGTCATCGACAGACATGCGACTAAAGCAATCACTTTCCCCGTTAATTTTGAAATTTTTATGACATCGCGGCCATATGACGGTTTGTCACATTTCTGCATACAAAACGCGATTAGATACGCCTGCTTTTTCAAATAACCTATTCGATGAGAGTTGAGAGATGTCATACAAACTTGAACCAGAAGACATTGGCGTAAATACCGCCAAAGAATTGAGCCTGACCGAGATCGTTGAACGCGCGATCAAGGTGAACCAGGGCCGTCGCAATGTGTTGAAAAGCGGTGCCGGCCTAGCGGCGCTGTCAATTTTTGGTTTGAATGCCTGTGGATCGGATGG
>CEUT01044645.1_pt1 | contig 10491 bp, 15 predicted proteins | sample 531401 | NCBI WGS metagenome assembly CEUT01 (sample SAMEA2622821, study PRJEB7988) | marine metagenome | biome: marine biome (ENVO:00000447); feature: surface water layer (ENVO:00002042); material: "saline water (ENVO:00002010), including plankton (ENVO:xxxxxxxx)" | depth 5 m | reverse complement strand
TCCTCTAATGTAATCTCTACGTCATAGAACTCTTCACCTGGTTTATCACCTGGTTTGTTACCTGATTTGTTACCTTCGTTATCCTCAGCAATCTTTTGACCGCGGTGGATATCTTTGCCAGGAGCTGATCCTACTTTCTTGGAGTTGTCGCCGTAGATAAACTGGTATTCTTTAATGCCTTTGACAGGTATCCGAACTTTTTTCTTGCCATCTTGTCCAATAATAGACTCTTCAGCAACTATATTTCTAATTCCTTCTTTTAAGGCTTTATCTATTTTTTGTTTGTGTCTAGATCGATCTGTAGCTGATCTGTCTGCTATGGATTTATGTTTTCGAAAAGTGCTCATAGTTGTTCTTGGACATTTTTAAGATAACATCATCTTCCATAGCATATTAACAACTAGAGCGAAAAGTGTACTACCGAATAGCCATTGTAGCCTAGAAACATTTGATTGCCATATCTTGAGTCTATCTAAATCAATATTATGCTGGTCGATTACATCTATCTTTTTTGCAGCTTCTTTTTGCCAACCAATAAAGTCCTCAAGTAGCTCAATTTTCTGCTCTGCTCTTTCGACAAACTGGAGCCTTCTATTAGACTCTGCTTCAAGATCTCTCACTCTAGAGATAATTCCTTTTTCAGGATCATTTATAGTGTCTTTAAGTTCATCAACAGACTCATGAAGAGACTGGATGCTAGAATTTGCATTCTTTACATCAACAGCAAGTTTATCAAATCCACCGTTTAATACTTTAGCACTTGCCAGCTTCTCATTAATTGAAGCTATAGCTTTTAAAATTTGATCGTTGGTTGCCAATTTACTCTCCTGAGAATCTGCAAAGAACTCTGTATTAAGTATCTAAAACAGGAGAGAATTTGCCCTTATAGAAGAAACAGAAGAGCTAAATTTACAACTGCTAAAACTGCAGCGCCTGTTGCAACCCAACCTATTTTTTTAACTCTGTCTTCAACGGCAATTAATTGAGCTGCCATTCTTTTAGGATTGATTGACATTTAGTTTCCTCCTGTGTGAAAATGATCTTCGTGATCATGTGAGTGAGCCTCATCGACAAAGCTGTTAGGGTCGATCTGAACTCCGCTCGCATCCGTGACTTCAAAGTGAAGATGAGGACCGGTGCTTCTTCCCGTTGAACCTACCTCTCCGATAAGCTCACCTTTCTCGATCCTGTCACCTCGCTTTACATAAATATTACTCAAGTGACAATACTTGTTAAAGACTTCTTCGCTGACCTTCACTATGACATAGTGTCCACAACCCCGATACCCTTTTGAGGTCTTAACAATCCTTCCTGCTGCTAGTGCAGGGATTCCAGCTCCGTATCTTCCCGCGAAATCAATGCCCCGATGAAAACGAGTCCCGAAAGTAAAGGGATCGTTTCTCCAGCCCCAGTTAGAAGTCACGATATCGTAACGAACTAAGCCCTTTGATTTAGCAATCTCGGACTTAACAATCGGAACGGGCTTTTTCTTGTATTTTTTGTTAAATTTATTGATCTGGGGAACAAAATTATGATTTGCATAGTCGATTCCATGAAATAGAAGGTAGAAAAAGCCCATCATTTTCATGTAAGCAGCTAATTTATTCATCTTATTTCTCCTGTTTCTATTTTACCACAGGAAATAAAACTTACACATTTTCATTACACTTTGGACATCGATACAAAATCTCAGCACCTCTAAAAGTTGCTTGCCAATCATCTAAAGCCCCGGGTTGATTTTGATCGAAAGGCTCTGGGCAAAAACTACACTTTTTAGGGAGCATTCTGAGAAGATTCGTAAGACCGTCAAGCTTTTTTTGTGAATCAATTCTGTGCTTTTCTTCAGAAAGCCTTTTTTGCTTAGACTTATTAGCTCTTTTAAGTCTTTTCTTTTCAGACTTTTTCTGATTTTTACGAGAATTTTTATTTTTCATTAAACACCTTCTCTATTATGGTTATCTATTATATAGAGAGAATACAGAGTTATCTATACTTTATTCATTATCATCTAATATTATAGATCTTATAGGAATATTGTATCTCTGATATCTGTACAGTACGGGAATAGCTAACGTGAGATAGTCATCATCCTCGTTAAAGTGAAATCCGGAGCCCCGATCATCTTCGAAAAGATATCTTCCTGGACGACCTACTGGCCGACCAATAATCAAACCTAGATTTTCCGATTCTTCGTCCCTGAATTTTATTAGATTACCTACTGCGAATGTATTGTAGTAGATCTTTTTCAATTACTCAAAGACTGCTAGCAGTTCACCTTCTCCGCCCGGAATATCATCTTCATCATATTCCTCTTCAGCGAAGATATCTTCTTCTGCGCTAGCTAAAGTTTCACTTGAAGATTGTGGCATATTTTTAGGTTTTACTAAAGGCTTGCTAGGTGTTTTGATATTCTCTGATAAGCCTTTAAATAACTCAATTACTTTGTTGTAAGCATCATCTTCTGTCTTGACATCATCGCGTATGAATATCAAGTAAAGTGCATTACCCAGTCTCTTCTGTGCAAGCAGAGCATCGCTGTCAAAAGATTCCATGAAGGCGTCTAATGACTTTGTGACACCAAACAAGTCTTGCATAAAGTTAACGACACCTCCTGCATCCCATCCCGGTGCATTTTTCATAGATAATCCGTAGTCATCAGCTACCTTTTCGCTCGCAAAAGGATTATCTTGCTCGGAAACTACTTTCTCTGCTCCGACAGCTGCATCTCCTGCAAGGCCAGGAGCAACAATCGACGCCCCTATACCTGCCCCCATTTGACGCTTAGTAAGTTTATAAGTTGCCCCTTTTGATATATTGAGAGCCTTTGCAACTTTACCTACAGGAGGTGCAGCTTTAGTTGCTACTTGCACTGCACCAAACACACCAGGCGCAATCTTTCCAAAAAATGCTGCAGCAGGACCAAAAGCAATCCAGCTTAAGAAATAAATTGCACCCGTGGCATACTTCTTCAGTCTAAAAGCATCAAAAATATCTCTGACGGCTTCTTGGAAGTCACCCCTTCCTTGAATTGTTACCGTTCCGTCCTCGTCAGGCTCAGATTTCTCAGGTTTTGAGGCGATCTGCTTAAGCCTAGAAAATCCAGAATTAATAAGTTCTGCAATGTAGTATGCTCCTCGTCCTGCCATGTCCTTGCTATTAAATCCGCTTACCTGCCAAGTAGCAGTTGTCAGTGCATCTAAATCAGACATTACTTTTGAAGAAGCTTCACCGTTTCTAATTTTATCTAAGTTATTAAAAACGTTGCTCTGTATGTTATTCCATGCTTGCTTTCTACCCTGTTCTTTCTTTTGCTCAGATATCATCTCTTGGATTACAGGTTTTAATGTCTTTATATCCATAATCTTTTTCATAATTTTTCCTACAAAACACTTTTAAGCTTAGACTGAGTGTCTTTAAGTTTAGCTCGCCAGTCAGGATCACCTGATTTTCGATAAAGACTTCTAAGGGTTACAGGTGATATCTCATCATTACCTCTTATCTCAACAAAACTCCAAGAGTTTCCTCCTGGATCACTTATGAATCTGGCAACTAGCTTTTCTGGTTTAACCTGACTTCCTTTGTACTTTGATATCACCACCTTGCCGCGATACTTGGAATCTTTTCCTGCTTTTCTCGAGGGCTTAGTAAGCGTATAAATGTTTCCAGGCTGATAAACCCCGACAGCCTTCAATTTACTTGTTATGTCGACAGCTTTTGCTTGACCTAAATTAACTTCTTCTTGGCCCATATTTGCGACATCAACTTCATCACTATCTGATGCTGAAAAATAAAGTGTTCCCGCCAGTGCACCCCCAATAACAAGAGTTCCTAGTGTTTTCACTAGCCACTGCGGGACAGACCAGCTTTCATCGTCAACTGCACCTGTAACCACTCTAGATGAAACATCAGCAACTGCATATGCTTTTCCAAGCCTTGTGGCATAAAGTCTACCCACTCCCGGGAGTTTTTCCAAAGCACCATCCAGCTGCTTGAATATTTCTATTACTTTGTTAGAGTCTCCTTTGGCTGCAGCCGCCTCTGCCTGACCTAAAAGTCCGGCAACGTCATCCATTCCTTGTGCAGCAACATCATCTGCAGATCGAACAGCAGCTTTTCCACCTTCTCGGGTAACTGTAACAGTAATAGCTTCTCTTCCTCCTGCTGCCGGGAGTCTAATACTTGTTGCACCCTTATCAATTAAAACCTTGAGCTCGTCCATTCCGGAAGCCCCTAGAGCTTGTGCGCCTTTAGCTGTAGCTCTTCCTGTAGAGCTGCCGGTGCCTTTTCTAAGATTAGCTCTTTGTCTTGAAAGCCTCTGGTATCTTTTTCCTAACTCTCTTTCAGCAGCATCACTACTTTTTCTTAGTGCAGAAACAGACTTACCAGTTTTACCAATATCATCTGCTAGTTTAGTTGCCGCTGCAGCAGCATCATCTGCTCCCAGCTTTCCAAGATCATCAGCTAGTCTTAAAATTGTTCCAAGTCTCTCCGCTAGAATTGAAGAGAGTTCTTCTATGATGATAGGCTTAAGATTTTTCGGATCTAATGACAACTTAATCTCCCGGTATGATTAGGCATCATCGCCTGGTAAATCAATCTGAGCAACGTCAGAAGCTCTAACCACATTGCCTTGAGCCAGAGCGCTGATAGCATTTTTAACTTCACTATATACGGCATCAACACTGTCGTGAAGGTCCGAAAAAAGATCTGTATCGCTATCTTCTAAAGAGTCTTGATTAAGATTGTATTCTTGTCTAGTAAGCTCGTCTAAGTCATCTCGAGCCGCGGCCAGATAAGCTAGAACATCTGCTAGCTTCTTGACTTTAATAGAATTATCATTTTGCTCTTTTAGAGGTTTTCTTTTAGGTGGTTTTTCCTCATCTGCTTTGCGATCAGCAGGAACATATTCAAAGGGATCTACAAGATCATCACCACCGGCCCAAGCATCTTCAACAGCCCCAACTTCTGCGGGATCTTTGACATCGGAAATTCTTCCAAGTTCTTCACGAATTACTTTTCTAAGTTGACTAAGTGTTAAATACATAAAGGCCTCCTCAAAGACACTCTCAGTATAACTATTCTACAGAAAAGTAAAGTGTGATAATGTTAACCTACTTTGCCGAGAACCTTTTTGAGAAGCTGGATCACACTGTCCTCTAAGCCAGAGTTTTCAATAGCTTTAGATGCTGCAGCCTTAAGTCTACCAGCAGTGCTTTCTTTTTCCTGTCTATCAGGTGTGCCTGGAGTGGGTTTACTCATTAGTAGGTCCTGTCGACCAGTTCCATCGCTGCTGTAGTTCTCGGCCCAAGGCGTCGGATTCTACCCTTAAAGTCTGCTCTCCAACCCTGGGGACCTTGAAAATAGCGTGCCATGTGCGAACCATCGGCTCTTCTTTTGAAAACTTCTCTTTTCTCTGTGTCAAAGAAGTATTTGATATCTTTGAAAGATGGGTCAGTGGTGTTATCGTAAACTTTTTCTCTAATGAAGATATCTGTGATATCAACTTCGTCGCCACCACCGACACCAGGATCTTCGTCCTCACGTGGAAGTGTCATCGGAGGAGGAGGAAGGTCTTCAACGCTCATGTTGAGATCTTCATCAATATCCTCATCTGTAAGAACAGGCTCGATTTCACCCGCTGTTGCTCTACCAATTAATCCAGCTGCTATCATACCTGCGATTGCAAGAGCAGTCCAGTGTCCCGCGATCCCAGGAACTCTAAAAATAACATTTCTAGGATATCGAACAAATCTAGCAAGAAACTCTTTAGCTCTTGCGGTAGGCGTTCCAAACTTTGCCACTGCTGCTAAAGCTTCTTTGGTTGTTGCGCCATCTGCAGTCTTTAGTGCTTTAAGAAGATCAGGAGTATTATGAACTCTCATAGTCCTTACACCGATTCCTCTTCCAGTAGCATCTTTAACGACTTTTTCTGCAACGCTTTTATTGAGGCGCATGAAAGAAGTTGTTCCGGGAAGGGTAAAAAATGTCTGGTCTCCAATCTGGAAAATTCTAGGACCTGGGTGAGGAGATCTACCTAGAGCGTGTGCAGCGCTAAGTGCATCTGCCATTTTCTTTCTTACTTTTGCACCGCCGGCCCCTTTTTCCATTACCTTCGAATATAGAAGCTTTGCATCGTCTGCTGTCAAAAGCCCTTTTTGAACACCTAGTTCAATCTGTGAAACGACAGTAGCTTTTGATGATGAAAATCCCCTAGCGCCCTGTCTTGCAGCGACGTTAACTAGATCATCACCCACAATTTTAAGAACATCATCCGCTGTCTGAGCAGTTCTTGCGCTGCCAGCTGTTGCCGCTTTAGCAGCGACCTGTGCAGTGTCATCAGCAGCCTTTGCTGCAGTTTTTGCACCTCGTCCAAAAAGGGAGGCTATTCTTGACAGAATTTGCTCGTCCATTGCGGCTAAGCTCTTTGATTCATTTGTCATTTGTCGAATTTCTTCTTGAATGACTTTTCTAAGTGCGATTTCTAATTGATTACTCATTAATAAATTCCTATTTAAAGCTTAAAATTCTTCTTCTTTGAATCGACCTTGAGACATTTGCTCCAGGCCAACTATCATAATGTCAAGAAGCTCCTTCGCGCTTGCATCTGCAAAATAACCGCCTTTAAGTTTCTCTTGAGCGGCTTTCATCGGGTTCTTCTTATATTCAGACGCGAAATTATTTCTAAATTTGTTGTAAAGCTTTTGTTGAGTTTTTTGGTCCTTTATTCCTTCAAAAGCCCTCTTCATTGCTTCGATGCCGTCCTGGACATGAGACCGGTTTGGCGAGCCAAGGACTCCTAAATGCAACCTAAGACTTTGCCCAACTTCACGCTGCATTTTGCGTGCACGACTAGCAATTTGAGAGTCAGTAATTTTTTCACCCTCTGCACCTTCGCCTTCTTTTTTCTTACTATCTTTTTGCTTGCCTCTTTGATTTATTAAAAATTTCATAAGGGAGCCAAAAGCTACCGTGTCGTGCTTCTTTAAGTGATTCTCAAGTCCTTTAAATGCGCTGGAAGGGATTGAGTTTATAAAGTTTTTTAGATGAACGTCATCCGAAGTATTTGCCGCTTCATCTCCTAGCTCAAAGTCAATGCTTAGCTTCCCTTTTAAGACTTTGGCAATCTCTCCAGCAACATCTGGACCAATTTGCTCATTAAGGCTTCTAATGGACTCTCTCACCATCTGTCTTATATCAGACTCCGATATTGCTGAATCAACCTTTTTTTCTCTAAAAATATCGAGCATTTCCTCATAGGATTTAGGGTTAGATTGAAAAGCATTTTTCATCGCCACAACAACTTTAGCTTCAACGGAATCTTTGCCCAGGCTGGCTAGATTAGAAGGATCATCAAAACCTGAAGCTGCTTTTTCCTTTTCATCGCCACCAGAAACTTCTTTTTCAGCAGCTTTAAAAACATCATCATCGGAACCTACCTTGTAAAGGCTTTGCAAAGTATCCATAATGCGACGATACGCTTTAGGAAGCTTAGTGGCTGATATTTTTCTCTTACCTACGATTCTTTTAAACTTATCAGGAGCTCCGGAAACTGTGAACTCTTTAGCTTTTACATCTAAGTCGTATGTGAATCCTTGCCCGCGGTCCACGCGGATGGAAACCTTTCCGCCCTCTTCAACTTCTTCTTTGGATGCTTTTTGCTCGCTTAGAATACTGGAGGCAGGGATAAGGTTTTCAAGCTCTTTGGCGGAAATTTTAAATTTCATTTATGAGTTCTCCCGGCGACGCAAAAATGAATTACATTCTACGTTCAGACAGTAAATATTTCATCCGGAAGAAAAAATAAAATCTATTAAGAAGCTTCTTGCTTAGCTTTCATCTCATCCAAAGACGACTTCATATCATCAAGTCGAGAATTAATGCTTTCCTCCAGGGCTTTGATCGCTGTGAGGATCTCTTCTTTGGCTCCACCAAGTTCAGCCTCAACGTGTGCCTTGTCAGCTAGCTCCTGCTCTTGAATAACAGGGCGATGATTCAGCTCTCGACGAATAAATTCTCTTAATTGTCTTTGTGATAGCTTCATATGTTATCTGCGCTTTCTGATAACTTATCGCGAAAATTAGCGCGAACTTTGATAAAATTTTTGAATTTAATATCTTTGCGAACACCAACGTATGCACCTTCGGGCTTAGTAAGCTCACCCTTAATTGTGACATCGGAAAAATCAATTGATGTCTTCTTTTTGTAGGACACAGTGTCTTCTTGCTGGACCACATCGCCGGCATAGACATGAGATGCCCATAAAAGCGCTATTAAAAGTGCAAGAATTTTATACATGATATCCCTAGACAAATTAATCCCCGCGAAACACGAATGTCGCGCATTGATTAACTATCCAAGAAAAAGTAGAAGTGTCTTAAAATTTAACGTCGTGATCCTGGCGGTTACGCCATACCCACACCGGTGTCACGATATCTATTTGGCCCGCTGGAGACGCCCCGAAGCCTTGACACAAAGTCCGAAAGTTGAGCATCGCTAGCATCATCAAGCAAGTCTAGTGCTTGACGAACAGGTGATCCGACCGGTAGGTCGGCTCGATTTCGAATGGCGCGGAGGACAGAATCGTGAAGGACGTCGGAATCCACCGCGGAGCGGGTCACGGCGCGGGCTTGAACAACAGGGGCCATTGGATCGGCATCTTGATCATTGCCGGAAGGCAAAACGTAATCGGTGGTGGGGCTTATGGCAACTAGTTCTTCTCGAACAATCTTGCGCAGATCTTTAAGCTTGATCTGCATCGCTTTCACCTTCGGTGTTCTCGAGCATGCTCACGGCACGAGACTTGGTGCCACTATTTGCAACTTTCATAGCCTTAGAAAGGTCACCTGCGACGCATTGATCATCATGATCGGAATCTAAAAGATGCACGACAACATCTGTCGGAACTCCTGCCAATGTAGCTTGACGTGCCATGTCTAAAACATGTTTGCTACGTCTACCTTCGGCGTCGGTTTGAAAAACAACAGGAGCGCGGTCGGCTTCTTTAAGGGCTGTTTGAAGCTCCTCGGCAATGATCTCGCGGAGGCGATTTTTAGAAATACGCATGTTAAATCCTAGAGGCCGGCGATTTGCATCCAACGGGAAACCGCAGGATTAGAAGGTGCAGCAGACTCATTAAGGTTTTCAGCTTCAACAGATTCCTTTACCTTGAGACCTTGAGTAAGCTTATCAGAAATGTGCTTCAGCATTGCTACTTTCTCTTCAGCATCGATTTCCTCACCTCTAGCAAATTTATCTGTTGCCTTTTGGCCGGCGGTCTCGTCAATCATTTCTTCTTCCATGCTGCTGTAAGAGCCTTCGTCCGAAGGAGGGTGTGCAGATTCTTCGTATCCGTACGTCATTTCATCCATCGGGTCTTCTTCCATTCTCACTTTTCCTCCACCGCAGTGGCTCTCGTCGGTTTCTTCTTCGGAAAGTTCGGCTGGAAGTTCTTCTTCATGCATGTGACGGCGATGGTCATGTGCGCGATCATCTTGCATTTCCAGGTTGTGGATGTGAGCGTTAAGAGCGTCTCTGATATCGCGCAAGTGGTGAATATCCATGCGGTCGTGCATCATTTCTCTAGCAAAGCTTTCTTCATCCATCATATCGCCGCCGTGGTCACCACCGTGGCCTTCACTCATGTCGACATCACCTTCTTCGTAAACATCCATTTCTGACATTTTGTAACCCTCTTCGAAAAGTTGGGCTTCTTCCTGAATGATGGCGCGAAGCGTTTCAATATCGAGGCTTACAGCCTCTTCCTCGAGGCGAGTTGCCCCCTCGTTTTCGATTTTTTGGGCCTCGGCCAAAATTATAGCTCTAAGTTGATCAGCTGTCAGTTCCATGAATGGTCTCCGTGCGCGCAATATGCGCTTTTGTTCTATACATATTTCGTTTCTTAACAAACTTACTGCTCAAAATCCCTTTGGAGATCCCAAAGATTTAGTCAAATCTTATGATGATCTCTCCGGATCTTTTGAAAATGGTATAATTTTTGAGTGAAATTTTAAATAGCTAATTTTGTGAAGTTCTTAATCGACCCATTGTCCGAGCTAGATCAATAACGAGAAAACACAAGCAAAAGTCAAGTCTTCCAGTAGAACTTTTTCCATTGGTGGGCCGGGCGAGTCTCAAGATATCCCTCGTCCTCATCGTGTGCGTAGGCTTCTCTCTCAAAACAGATCATGCGATACGACAGTTGCGCAGAGGAGCCGGAGAACAGGTGCCGGAGCCAGTCCAACAGGTAGATCACGTAGAAACCCAAGACCCAGAGCTCTCTTTGCTGGACGATATGGATGCGCTCGTGACGCAGTAGCGTCGGGCTCTCGTAGCGCGGGTTCACAATGATGAAGGGCCACAGGGTGATCGCAGCCACGGGGATAAACCACGACATAAGGCGCGTTAGTATCCCTGAACGGATGATATAGCCTGAGAATGGTGGGTTAGGCGTCGGCATATGCGATATTAGACCTTCCGGCTCGCTAGTAGCCT
>CEUT01027620.1_pt1 | contig 10529 bp, 24 predicted proteins | sample 531401 | NCBI WGS metagenome assembly CEUT01 (sample SAMEA2622821, study PRJEB7988) | marine metagenome | biome: marine biome (ENVO:00000447); feature: surface water layer (ENVO:00002042); material: "saline water (ENVO:00002010), including plankton (ENVO:xxxxxxxx)" | depth 5 m | reverse complement strand
CGGCATACACCACTAGCCCTACAGTATCCTCGTAGCCCTCGTACATATCTATCCAAGCCTTTTTTATCCTTACTAAATCTCCTACTTGCATACTACCTCCGTAAGATAATCTATTCTATACCAACCTCTATTGCCTGTAGTCCAATGGACTTTGCAATGCTCTGCTTTTGCCTCCACTATGACACCAATTTGTTTTGTATCATCTGTGAGTCTTATTGATACTAAATTGCCTACTCGCATAGTACCTCCAAATCGCTCTCATGATACGACTCTATGTCGCCTGTGAATATTCCTGTTAGCCAGTGAACCAACCAATGTTTATCTCCATCATCATCTATAATAACACCTATGTGAAATCTCCCTGTTATTTCATAAGAGGACGCTACTAATGTTCCTATTCGCATAATACCTCCAAGTCATCAACATATTCGGGAGTAGGGGTATTGTAGCACATCCATTGTATCATAGCCACCACTCCTTCGAATTGATGTTCAATAGAGGACTCTACCACTAGACCTATCCATGTTTCTCCATCGCATACCATGTCTACCACATGTCTTTTGAATCTTACTAAGTCTCCTACTTGCATGTTTCCTCCAATGGGATTAAGTGTCCATCTTTTACATCCCAACCATCCACCAAAGATTGTATTCCATCTGCGAACATAACCTCTGTGTCATAGTTATCATATTGAATTACGACTATGCCAAGTTCATGTTCTCCCCATCCATTGATGAAAACAACTATGTCTCCTGTATTGTATACCATGTTATTCTCCTTTGTTATCTACAATATAACCATTCCTTATATTATTGTCGAGGACATTTTTTGTCCACCATATATAATCTCTCCACGCATGGCTAACAACATCTTCGGGTAGCCAAGTTCCATCACTTGGATCGTCCACAGGAGCAATTGCCCAATACCATTCGTTCTGAGCGACACTCCACTTGTTTGCTACGATAATGAGGGTCTGATCGCCTATCATTACTAAGTCTCCTATTCGCATATTACCTCCATTTCTTGGCTATTACACCATTGTTGCCTTTTCACAGTACAAAACTGCACCAAGTATGTGTGAGACTTATAGAATGACAAGTCTCTTTCGTTAACCTTGACAATGACCCCTATCCAATTTATGTTTTTACCTTTCACTAATGTTCCTACTCGCATATTATCTCCAAGTCTCTTATAAGTTGATCAAATCTGTAGTCGTGATTGCGTACCAACAACACTTTGCATATTTGTTGGTTTCTGATGGACACGACAATGCCAATAGCCTTTTCGTCCCAATGCCTAGCTCTTACCAATGAACCTACTCGCATATTACCTCCAAATCTTCTTCATCTTCAAGTGTTTGTGGCCAAAAAACTCCATTTTGGAATTCATCACCAAACCAATGGACTCGCCAATAACGGCAACCTTTATCATAGGTACATTTCTCAACTATACCAAAATGGGTATTGTCAAGCCACTTGCATTTTACTAATGATCCTATTCGCATAATACCTCCACATCCTCATATTTATAATGGTGTTGTTTCATAGTTCTCAGATTCAGACCTGTGAAATATACACTACGCATGTCTCCTCTATAAAGACCCTGTACATACATTATCACATCACCTACTTGTGGATAGGTGTGTCCGTTGCGTATTACCTTATATAATTTACCAATTTCCATAGATTTCTCCTAAAATTAATTTGACAGATATAATATAACAGGTTATGTTAATTTGTAAAGGTCAAAAAATGTCCAACTTTATTTTTTTCATCATCGTTGCTTTATACATTTATTATAATGAGTCTGATGAAGATTGTAAAGGACAGAAATTGTCCGTTTCGACTTTAGTAAGCCAGTTGGGTGGAAAAGCACTTGTAGATTCTCCATCATGAACACTCATGACTCTAATAAATCTAGGATCAATAAGTGTTACAATGTACAGTTTTTCATGCCACCGTACTAAGTCACCAACTTTAAACATTATTCACCTCCTGTTGAATGTTACTAATAATATATCACAGGTGGGAATATTGTAAAGGACAAAAAATGTCCGTTTGGAACTCTCGCACATGTGTTCCTTATAATTCAAGAGAGAATTTTCAGCGATGAACCACAGATAAACAGCTCCATAAACGGTGCTTTAGACCAAATACACTTGTATGCTCCTGTTGGCACATCCATTCTCACCTCGGTAACGAGTCCGATCCCAAGATCGTGGCTCAAATGCGTTACCAAGTCTCCTATCGAAATGTCAATTAATTTCATAAATCCCCCATCGAAATGTCAATTAATGCCCTGTGCATCGAAATGTCAATTAAATTTTTGAAGTTTTTTTCAAAAAAAATAATTTTTCTCAACAACCTTTGCGAGCTTTTGATACAGATAATATAACACAAAACACCAAAGTTGTCAAGAAAAAAAGCGAAAAAAACTAAAGTTTTTACATATCTCTGGATTCTCTCTAACAAACTGATCTATCTGTTCGTATGTGAATTCATCTGTTATTTGTTTTTGATATGCTTCAAAGTGATCAATCACTATTAAGCAGTCATCAAGCTTTCTTATGTATTCTTTACTCCAGATTTCATCTTCTGGTTCATTATGTTTTAAATCTAAATATCTAGACCAATAGGTCATAATCTGATCATCTAGCCAAAGAAAGTACAACAACTTTTGCTTCTTTGTCCAGTTGGGGTTTATGAGCTCATTGGTCTTTTTTTGTTCTTTCGATTGCACACTTCTTCCTCCGACCTTTCTTGTTTTTGCTTTTTTCTTCCTGCATGTGCATGTACTCACGCAAGATATCTTGAGAAGAGGAGGAGGGGGGTAGGGGGGTAGTAGGCTCGTATATAATTTCAATTTTGTTTTCTTTGATCAATCTCTCAACAGTTTTGCATCCTAAGATTGATACTATGCCATCTACATAATGTATTTCATAGTTAGCTCTCCAGTTGATGATGTCAACGGAAACATCTAAGGTGCCCATTTCAATTACTTTTGTTACGACTCCCAACTTATCGTTATCTTTAATCAGAGTTCCTATCTTTAGCTTTTGCATCGACTAAACGCTCCCTAATAAAATTCCTCTCCAAGTCGTAAACTCTGTTAACAACAACGACACTTTCAATAGCAGATGGTAACCCTGTGACAGGCTCCGCCAAGATTAAAATAGCGTGAACGATCCCCACCGTCCTACCAGCAGAATCAAAGACCACAGAACCAGAGCACCCCATCCAAGCATACGATTGCATTAGGATCTTTGAGTAATCTGACTGGCTAACGAAACCAGTGGCCAAGAAACCATCTAGATTCTCAGGATAGCCATAGTAGTGTAGTTTTTTTGCCAATATGTCTCGACTTTTGTTTCTAACATACCCGGTCGGTTTAGCTTCCGTAAACTCTCCGTATGGCAAGAGAATAGCAATATCTTTTTGAGTACTTTCGTAAATTACTTTTGCTGCCAGCATATTTCCATTGGTCTCTTCTAGTAATATGTTGTCAGCATTATCAACAACATGTGAAGCTGTTAAAACAAATAAGTGATTGCCAACATAGAAAAGATTTCCTGAGCCGTGGCTGTGTCCTAGTTCGTTATTAAATGCATGAATTTTTAACGAACTACTTATTGCTTTTGTGATACCAATGTTGTATCCACTGGAGACTTGGGTTACTTCAAGTTCCTGAACTTCTTCGTCACCATAGTAAAACATTTGGCAAGAGAAAAATAAAAATATAAACCAAAACATAACTCCACCCCTATTAGTAACTAGAGGGCAGATGAGACAAACAACGTTCAATGTTTTTTGTTGCGGGCTCTATTTACTAAAGATGTCGATTCAAAGCCTTAAAAGCAAACTTACAAACGGTTTTATTAACTGCCATGCCCATATTGATCGGGCTGGAACGATAGAATTTACTGACAAATCTTTAACAAAGAGACATTTACAAGAGAAGTGGATACTTGTAAACCAAGTAAAAAGAGAGCTGTCTCAGTACAACTACTACTCAAATATATTAACATCTTGTCTCAAGCAGAAAGAGTTCAACACTAACAAGATTATATCATTTGTTGATCTCGACAGCACGGTTTATTCCAAGGCACTGCTCGGAGCAATGAGAGCCAAGGAAGAGTTGTTAGACCATGGCGTAGAATTGTATATAGGGAATCAAACAGTCGGGGGCTTTACAAGAGACAATTTGAAATTGTTTGAGAACAATGTCGACAATCTTGATTTTCTTGGTGGTCTTCCAAAGTCTGATGATAACCCTGATAGACATTTGGACATACTGTTCTCAGTTGCTAAAAGTACTGGTAAGAAGGTTCACGTTCACGTTGATCAGCTCAACATAGTTGAAGAAAGAGAGACTGAGTGGTTGGCTGAGAAAACAATAGAATATGGTCTAGAAGGGCGAGTTGTCGCCGTTCATTCCATATCCCTAGCATGTCACCCAAAGATGTACAGAAACCACGTATATAGGCTCTGTAAAGACGCAGGAATGCAGTTTGTGTGCTGTCCGTCTGCATGGATAGACCATCCACGCTCAGAAGTATTAAGCCCCACTCACAACTCAATGACGCCAATTGACGAAATGTTGGAATGGGGCTTAACTGTTGGTATTGGTACCGATAACATTGAAGACATCTATAAGCCTTACTGCAACGGTGATATGATGTTTGAGCTTCGTATGGCTCTGGAGTGTTATAAGATATATAATGAAAATATTTTGGAAGATTTGGCTTATAACAATGGACTTAAAATATTAGGATGATCTTCCAAAGTCGTCTTGAACCCTAACTACATCATCTATCTCTGGTGTTGATACTTCAATCAGTTTTACATAGCAATTGTCAGGTGCACAAAATCTATGGACTTGACCGGGCTGTATCCTCAATGATTCTCCATGTGACAATATGTGTGTTTTATCATCCAGATGTATTACAGCGGTTCCTTCTAGAACATATATTGTTTCATCTTTTTGTTCGTGGTATTGTAAGGATAGTCTTTTACCAGCATCAATGTGTAATATCTTTCCTAGATATTTTTCATTGATTGCCCATCTTATTTCGTATCCCCAAGGTTTATCTACTTTCATCTTATCTCCATATTAAATAATAATTGTCTATTAAGGAACAGTCTGCTCCATCAAAATAGTAAATGTGTTCTTTGTTGTTTGTAATGAATAACAGATTCTCTGTGTCTTTTAGAGATTGCACTTCATCAATTGTTAGATAGGTTAAGTCTTGAAACGTCAAACAATCTTTTGGAGCAACCTTCGTCAAGTCAAAAGGAACACTATACTTTTGCAGCTCTGATATATATTTTTGGGTAAACACTTTTTGTTTGTCCAACAGTTTACCTCCCATCAGTGTACTTTCTTCTGAACGTCTGCACAGGCTGAGTAGGGTGTATGCTTTAGGTAGCTTTGTTTGTTGAATCTCCAACACTTTGGATAAAGACGCACTAGTCTCTGATGGGTCTTGATATATCTCAATAAAGCGAGATAAGGATTTTGGTTGTTCTTTTAATATCTCCCAGAGAACTTTAAAGTTTTCATCTGCTGGTTTGCAAAGGAGTTTGTTGTTTACTGATAGGCTAGATTCAATAACACCATCTTGTAACATTGGGACATAAATTGTCTTCTCTGTTTTAAATGTGGAAAGGAAAGAAATAACTTTTTCTGTTTGTGTTCTCTCTTTTACTATGTTTATCACGATAACCTCTTTAACATTCTTTTATAACATTCGACTTCATCTACCTTAAAGCCTTGAGCCTTTAGCCAATAAATTCCCTTTCTCCAGTGTTCATAGTACTCTATTATTGGTGGCTTCTCTTCCTCTTCTATTCCTTCAGTCAACATAAGATAGTGTGTATGCGCTTCTCCAATCAAAGGAACCATTTCTAATATTGTGTCCCAGTTCGATCTTCGACTTTTAACCAATAAGTCTCCATAGTTCCCATCATTATCATAATAGTCTTCTGCTGGAAAGAAGTACGAAGATTCTTCTTTAAGGTGAACCTCACAATAAAGCTCATGGTCTATAAGTTTTATTATTTTACTTATCATCTTCCTCAGATGTCTTGACTTGCATTCTTTTGATAAGATCATCGTATCCACCGATAAAGAGCTCCTGACCGTCCTTGTTTTGGATTATCATCGGCACGGTATTCCAATTATAAATAGTTGAAAGTTCCTTTAACTCTTCTAGCTTTTCATCCATAGAGCAGTATCGAAAGTCGTATCCATTGACTCTCAGCCATTCAATTGCTCTCTTACAGAAACCACATTTTTTCTTACCATAAATTACAAACATACACTATCCCTTTAACAATTGTTTTGAAGTTTTTCTCATTTTCTCCAACAGTTCAGTTGGAGATCCAACAACGATCAATTCATCGAAACCACTCTTAGAAGACATAGTTATTTTGCTGAATGTGACATGCTCATTCAAGCCCATGTTTAATTTGCCTTCCTTGAGCATATTATTTATGTCATTCGCCTCGACAACTATTGATATATGTTCAGGATTCACAACGACCTTGTTAAGATGCCAAGTTCGCCCAGTCTTTGTTATGTTTATTAATTCTAACATTTCTATCTCCTTTGTTTTTTACATACACGCTTTGTGAGTCTACGACCCACTCTCCATCGTGAAACAACACGACGCACTCTCTCTCATTGATGTGTTCCTTGAATATTCCCAACAAGGGTTTCATTGAAAGATTGCAATTCCATGGAATGTGCATTTGACCATCTTCTTCATCTTCCATGAACTTTATCCTGTAGGCACCTGCTGGTACATGTACCAAGTCACCTGTTCTAAGTTTCATCATCTTCAGCTCCTTCAGCTATCTTCTGAAGGGTTGAATGATAAGCTGTTAATATTTGCTGACAATCTGATAGAATAATATCTGCTTTGGCTAGTTTTATTCTTGCCGTATCCATCTGTTGGACAATTGTTTCGATATTGTTATCAGTTGTTGTCAAACTGTTTGATGCCTCTGTGGACAGTGTGTTCGCTTCTTCCATATGTTTAAATGCTCTTTGCATTATTTCTACGACTTCATCCTCAACCTCTTCTATCTCAATTGAGTATGCTATTTTTACTCTCATATTATCTCCTTAATTTAAAAAATTTTGATATAGTGTAGCTGTCACTAAACCAATGGTGGATGTCATAACAACCCAAATGACTTTTGATGTGGATTCTTTCCAATTCTCCAAAGCTTTAAGTCGAGCGTATAAGCCTTGCTCTGGATCGTATACTGCTTTTTTAATCTGCTTGACATCGTCAATCATTTCTTCTTGCTTTTCTGCCATTCTCTCAATGTTGTTCTTCATTTCGATTATGGAAGTTAATAAGTTTTGCATTTGTTCATCTGTCATATTTATCTCCGTCTAAATAGTCTATGTTTTGACTATTGCATGATTTGTTGTAATTAGTGTTGATGCGACAGATGTGGCGTTTTCAAGAGCCGAAATGGTAACTTTTACAGGGTCAATAACACCTGTTTCAAAGAAATCTTCTATCTCTCCGGTCATGAAGTTGTATCCATTGTTTCTGCTTGAACTTTTAACTTTGTTTACGATAATGTCCGGTGACTCCCCTGCATTTAAACACATTTGCCGCAGAGGAGCCTCACAAGCGTCCAAAACTATTTGGAAGCCTAACATAGCACCTTTCTCTTTAGAGACGACTGTTACTGCCTCAGACATCCTTACAAGCGAAGATCCACCACCGGCGATCACCCCCATTTCTTGAGCAGATCTTACTGCTTCGAGAGCATCTTCAATGCGATGTTTCTTCTCAATCATTTCGACCTCGGTGGGTGCACCGACTCTAATAACTGCAACTCCTGATGCGAGTCTTGTAATCCTTTCTTGGATACGCTCACACTCTTTTATATTATCAGTTTGAGAAATTTCGACCTTGAGAGCACCTATTTGTTTATCAATACCATCATAGTCTCCTTTACCTCCAACGATAGTTGTCCATAGTTTTCCTACGGAGATAGACTTTGACTGACCAAAGTGACCGAGTTGAATGTCCTTTAGTTGCAGCCCGTCTTCCCTAGTTATAAAAGTGGCTCCAACAGACAGGCAGAGGTCACGAAGAATCTTTCTCCGTTCCTCGCCATATCTGGGTGCTTTAACGGCACAGACTTTCATCGTACCTCTAACGCTATTCATAATAAGGGCAGCAAGAGCTTGACCCTCCACTTCGGAGGCCACCAAAACAAGAGGACGGGATTCTCTTGCTGCTAATTCCAAAGTTGGATAAATTTGTTCTACATGTTCCACCTTATCATCTGTAACCAAGATAAGTGGATTATCATATTCTACAGTACCTGTTCTCTCATTGGTTATAAATGAGCTTGCAAGGTACCCAGTGTCCATTCTAAAGCCTTCTATGAGTTCCAAGGTGGTTCGCATAGACCTAGCCTCTTCAATAAGCACAGAGCCATCTTTTCCGGCTTTATCAACAGCTGTGGACACAAGTGTCCCAATGGACTTATCGTTGTTTGCTGATATAGTTGCAATATCTCTGATGTCTTCTTCGGATCTTATTTGCCTCGCAGACTCTTTGAGTGTTTCAACGATCTGTTCACAAGCTTGATCCATTCCTCTCTTTATTTCAATTGGAGAAACACCGCTCACAATATACTTCTGGGCTTCTTTGATCATGGCTCTAGCGAGAACGGTGGTTGTCGTTGTTCCATCACCTGCTGTATTGGCTGACTGTTCGGCTGCTTGCTTTACAATCTGTGCACCAACGTGCTCAACAGGGTCATCAAGTTCAACAAACTTGGCGATGGTTACTCCGTCTTTCGTTACGACAGGAGTGTTCTGTTCTTTGTGATATAGAATCACATTGCGTCCTTTTGGCCCGAGAGTACTTGCTACATTATCAGCAAGAGTGTCGATACCTCTTAGTAGAGCTTCGGACAAAGCACTACCGTTTGAATAAGTTTTGTCATTTTGGCCTCCATGTTTTAAACTTATGTATATATTATAACCGCTTTTGTGTTATTTGTCAAGTATTATTTTCGTTTTTTTCTTATGTCTCGCATTGTTTCGGCTATCAGTTTATCAAGGGATTCGAATTTGGATTCGGAGACTTTTCCTCTTGATACTTTTCTGCCGAAGCCTTCTGCTTTTGAATCTCCACTTTTATAAAGGTTTTTTAAACTAGTATCAGCCAGTTTTAGTTTGCTAATGCTTTCTGTTGCATCTGTGGTCCTCCCATCGGCTATGTAAGACTTTGTAAGTTGGGATGATAATTGCATATTTTCAATATATTTCTTAAAATGTTCATATGCATCTTGTAAACCCTTTTCTTCTTTCTTTAGTCCACTTTCAAGTGCTGTTTTGAAACCTTGTCTCCCTGATACATTTGCAAGGTAAAGAGTTGTTGTGACCGGCACTCCTGAACTAGATTTCATATCAAACAGAACTTTTGGGTTTTGTCCACCAGTTACGCTGGCACTAACATCGCCAGAGGCTGTGACTGAGCCGTCGCTATTTTTTGTGATAGAGAATTGATAAAGATCAATTTCTAAAATTTCATCTGGTTCGGCTGTTGAAGAAACGGAACCTACTGCCCCTCCGCTTCTTTTCCAAGCAAAAAGGTAATTGACCTCTACACCTTCGGTGAAGCCACTTAACGCTTGATCGGCTTCTTTGGTGGCTGAAAAGAATTTAGTGCTCCCTTCCAATGCATCGCCTCCATCGCTGACCATTATAAAATCGTCACCTTTCATACCCTTACCAGAAACAATGCCACCGGTTATCATGCCGGCAAACATTTCGAAAAAGTACGCCCCAGCTCCATGGTCAAATTCTTTAAACAGTGCAGCCATATAATCCATACATATAGCGGCATTAAGCTGTTCTCTGTGGGTTGGCAATAGATTTTTAAGTTTGACTGTGGTATCTTCACTGATCATGGCTTTGCTAACTTGACTTATCGCTATGATTCTATCTTGCAAAGAAGCAGCCCCCATGGATTCGAAAAAAGAAGAAAAAGATGATAATATTTTTCCTCCAAATTGACCAGCTCCACCTGATGCACTATATATTTTTGGATCTGAAAATGGAAGTTTATCTGGGTCTATCTCTTGTTGCTTGGGTGAATCACCGGGACTAGCCAAATCTTGAGTTGCTTCGTCTCCATAATCACGCGCTTGAGGAAAATAGCCACCATATTCTGATCGATCTTTGGCTCTATTAGCATTTTGACTCAACCATTGTGCCATTTTTTTGGCTGGTGCATCATCATCAAGCTCAGAGGCTCTGGCGAAATCGCCAAGATCAATAGTATTATTTGGCTCTCCTACAAGATCTCTGAGAGCGATAATAGCCGCCTTTATTTCTGCGTCGTTATCGAATGGTTGTTCATTTCCTTTTGCTTTTGAAAGATCGGCATCTAGGGCCTTTGATTTTGACTGGGGACCAATAGAAATTGCTTGGAGATAATCCGCGTCTGACTCAGAGCTCTGTGGATTTCTGATTTTAACATTTCTCTC
>CEUT01147843.1_pt1 | contig 10540 bp, 7 predicted proteins | sample 531401 | NCBI WGS metagenome assembly CEUT01 (sample SAMEA2622821, study PRJEB7988) | marine metagenome | biome: marine biome (ENVO:00000447); feature: surface water layer (ENVO:00002042); material: "saline water (ENVO:00002010), including plankton (ENVO:xxxxxxxx)" | depth 5 m | reverse complement strand
ACCTGGAGTAATGGCTTTTAATGATAGATCAACAGAAGCATGGTTTGCACCAGCAGGTTTAAATAGAGGTGGGTTATCAACAGTGATAAGAGCTGAAAGAAATTTAACTAATGGTAATAGAGATACTTTATATGAAGCTAATGTAAACCCAATAGCTACATTCCCTAACACAGGAGTAGTAGTATTTGGTCAGAAAACATTACAGAAAAAAGCTAGTTCATTAGATAGAGTAAATGTTAGAAGATTATTAATTACCCTTAAAAATTTCATTTCTCAAATAGCCGACCAGTTAGTATTTGAACAAAATACGGTTGCTACAAGAAATAATTTCTTAAGCCAAGTTAACCCATACTTAGCAAGTGTACAACAAAGACAGGGATTATTTGCCTTCAAAGTAGTAATGGATGATAGTAATAACACACCAGATGTTATAGATAGAAATCAATTAGTAGGTCAAATATTTATACAGCCAACTAGAACAGCTGAATTTATATACCTAGATTTCAATATATTACCAACAGGAGCTACTTTCCCAGCATAAAAATTAAAGAATTAGATATTTATAACAAGAAATAAATTAGAATAACATGCCAGTATTAGATCCAAACGAAATATTTTTTACCGCTTTTGAACCAAAGCAAGCCAACAGGTTTATCCTTTATATGGATGGTATACCAAGCTTCATTATTAAGGGAGTAAACGCAGTAAATGTATCTCAAGGTACAGTAGCTTTAAACCATATCAATGTTCAAAGATATGTAAAAGGTAAAACTACTTGGGGGACAATATCTATGACATTATTTGATCCAATTACACCATCAGGTGCTCAGGCAGTAATGGAATGGGTAAGATTACACCATGAATCAGTTACTGGTAGAGATGGTTATTCTGATTTTTATAAAAAAGATTTAACTTTAAATGTACTAGGACCTGTAGGTGATATAGTTTCAGAATGGGTAATAAAAGGAGCTTTAATTACAGAAGCTACATTTGGTGATTATAACTGGGATACAGAAAATGAAGCAAAAGAAATTGCATTAACAGTACAACCTGATTACTGTGTATTAAACTTCTAAAAGAAATACACACCTCCACTAAAAGAGTTTGGCTATGTCAAGCTCTTTTTTTATGTTCATATGTATAACAAATTTAAGTTATTAACTAATAAAAGATTATGAGCGAATTTAAATTCCCTACTGAAGAAGTAGAATTACCATCAAAAGGATTAATATATCCAAAAGATCACCCTTTATCAAGTGGAAAAGTAGAAATAAAATATATGACTGCTAAAGAAGAAGATATTTTAACTAACCAAGCATATATTGAAAAAGGAACAGTTTTAGATAAACTATTAGAATCTGTTTTAATATCAAAAGTTAATTTAAAAGATTTAATTATTGGTGATAAAAATGCCGTACTAGTAGCTACTAGAATTTTAGGATATGGCAAAGACTATAAATTTAGTTATTTAGGAGAAGAACAACAATTAGATTTAACTACTTTAGAAAATAAAAATTTTGATTCTTCCTTAATTTCAGAAGGAAAAAACGAGTTTAAATTTACTCTTCCCCATACAGGTACAGAAATTACTTTTAAGATTTTAGATGGATATGATGAAAATAAAATTCAAAAAGAATTAGAAGGTCTTAAAAAAATAAATAAAAATGCTTCCCCTGAATTATCTACTAGATTAAAATATATTATCACTTCAGTAGGAGGTGAAACTGATAATAAATCTATTAGAGAATTTGTTGATAATTATTTATTAGCAAGAGATTCTAGAGCATTACGAGATTATATAAATGAAGTTCAACCTGATATAGATTTAAGTTTTACTACGGATGATGGAGAGGAGGTGAGAGTCCCTATTGGACTTAACTTTTTTTGGCCTGACATTTGAATTAGCCCCAAAAATTAGAATTAATTTATTTCAACAATTACACCAAATTGTATTCCATGGTAAAGGTGGATATGATTATCCCACTGTATATAATATGCCTACATGGTTAAGAAAGTTTACTCTATCAGAAATCCAAAAATTCTACGATGAAGAAAAAAAAGAATATGATAAGGCTTCTAATCAGGGTCAATCTAATCTTTTAAATTCTGATGGTACGGCAAATGTTCCAGAATTTGCTAAGGTATCTAAACCATATCAAGGTAAAAGTTCATATAAATAATTCATTTTTTGAATATTTATATCAAATGCATTCCCCATGACGGAAAAGGAAAAATTACAAGAGATTCAAGACGAACTTAGAAAGGTTTTAGGATTAAAGAAAACTTTAAGGGATTTGGGTCCTGAAGAGGTTAAATCTTATGAAAAAACTCTTGAAAATCTTATAAAAAATAATAGAGAATTAAAAGCATTTCAACAACTTCAAAAACAAATAAACAGGGATTTAATTGAAGCCGAAGCTGCAGTTAGTGGTATTAGAGATGCTTTTGCAGCTGCAGTAAATGAATTAACTGGCATGAATGCTGGTTTAAATAGAGCTAAAAAAGCATTCAGGGGGTTAGAAAGTATTGCTGATAAATTATCAAATGACCAAGCTGACATATCTAGATTAAGTTTAAAAGAGCTTAAAACTATTGAAGAAAAAGTAAATAAAAAAATTCAAGAATTAAAAGTTTCAGAATTTTCTTTACAAAATGAAATAGATAGCTTAGAAGCTATAAAAGATAAAGATGATAAAGTAAAGAAACAGTTAAAATTAAAAAAAGAAGCTTTAAATGCTACTAAACAAGAACTTCAAGATTTTAAAAAAGGAATAGGTCTTTCTAATAAATTAATAGAACAAGCTAATAATAGAATAGCAGCTGAAAAAGAAATAAGTAAAGTTATGGGGGCTGCCCCTGCAATGTTAGAGGGAATAGGAAAAGCATTACAAAAAATAGGATTACCTGATTTTGGGATAAAGGAAGCAATTACTAACGCTAAAAATATTATTAGATTAAAAAATGAAGAATTTGATCTTCAGAAAAAAATTGCTGTAGAAGCTCAAAAAGAGAAAATCACTCAAATGACTAGAGCGGGAGCAAGTCAAAAATCTATTTTAAAAGAGGTCCAACAACTTAAAAAATTAGAAAAATCATCAGCAAAAAGAGTTAGTAGTACAGAGGCTTTAGGTGATGTATTAGGTGAAATAGGAAAAAAATTCAAAGAACAGTTAACTACAGCAAATTTAATTCAAGGAGCCATATTACAAATAACGGCTGCTATGGTAAAATTAGATAAGTTTACTGGTACCCTAGCTAAAAATCTTGGAGTAAGTTTTGATGAAAGTTTAGATATACAAAGAAATTTTAACCAAATTGCGTTAAATTCTGATCGTATAATGGTTAGTACTTCTTCATTAAATGAGTCTTTTTCTTCATTGAACCAAAGATTTCAAGGAGCAACAGGTTTTAGTAATGAAATGTTAGAATCATTTACAGCTTTAACTAAACAAGCAGGATTCTCAGCAGAAGCTATTAGTGATATAGCTGTAATTACTGGAACTCAGGGTAAAGAATTAGAAAATAATGTGGCTTTAATGCAAGGTCAATTAGCTGTAATGAATGCTCAGGAGGGTACTTCTTTTAGTACTAAACAAGTATTAGAAGGAATTGGTAAAATTAGTAAAGCTACACTTTTAACATTAAGAAATCAACCAAAAGCATTAGTTAGAACTTTAATGACATCTAAAAAATTAGTTTTATCTTTTCAAGAAATGGAAAGTATAGCTTCTAGTTTATTAGATTTTGAAGGATCTATTCAAGCAGAACTTGAAGCAGAATTACTTACGGGCAAACAAATAAATTTAGAACAAGCTAGATTATTAGCTTTAAAGGGTGATATAGCAGGGGCAGCAGCTGAGGTAGCTAAAGAAGTAGGATCAGCAGCTGAATTTGAAAGGATGAATGTAATCCAGCAAGAAGCTCTTGCTAAAGCAGCTGGGTTAACAAGAGAACAATTAGCTAATAGTTTAATGGAAAGAGAAGCATTAGCTAAATTAGGAGGTCAGGATAAAACAGCTTTAGAAGCTTATAATAGATTAAAAAAACAAGGATTATCTGATGAACAAATAGCAACTAAATTAGGGGATAAAAGATTAGCAGATCAATTAAAGTCTCAATCAGTTCAAGAAAGATTTGCGGCATCAGTAGAAAGACTACAAGAAATATTTGTAGATGTAGCACAAGCAATCCTGCCTATAGCTTCTATTATAGCTGATATGATTGTGGGGATTAGTAAATTTGTAGCTAAATTTAGTTTTCTTTTAAAACCTATAATATTAATAGTTGGGGCTTTTAAAACTTTAAAACTTCTTATAGGAGGGATAAGAAAATTAAATAATTTAAATTTACTTACAAAATTAAAAGAATATAAATTACAATTGGGACTTGATAAATTGTTTAAAAGAGGATATATTCAAGCTAAAGCGGCTTATGTTTTAAATAAATTAGGAGTAGTAACAGATAAACAAGCAGCATTTTTTAAAGGGAGGATAGCATTTTTTGAAAATGCAAGTAATAAAACTGCTAAAAATAGATTAGCGTATGAAAATGCTAGTTTACTTACTGTTTTAAGAAGAAATATAGCTGAAAAAGCAGGAAATGCTCTTAAATTTATAGGATTACAATTTACTAAAGAGGGTTACATTTATCAAGGTTTAATATTCATAAAAGAACAAGCTATAAATGCCCTAAAAGTTATAGGAAATGCTTTAGGATTTACTTCATTAAGTACAACAGTAGCTGAAGGTGCTGCTGAAACGGTAATTACTTCAAATAAAGCAGCTCAAAATACTAGTGTAATAGGATTAATTACTAAAGGTCTTACTTATTTAGGAGTATTAGTAGCACAAGCAGCAGCAGCTATAACAGCACAATCAGCACTGAGTTTAGGAATTGGCACAGTTATAGCATTAGCTGCAGCGGCAGCAGGTATAGCTTACTTATACAGCATAACTAAACCTAAAAAAGCAGGTGATATGATGATGGCAGATGGAAAAACACAAATTTCACCTGCAGAAGGAGGATTATTTGAATTATCTAGTAATGATCAATTTGTAGCAGCTCCTGGGGTTGCAGATGCTGTTACTGGAAGGAATAGAAGTCAAAGAAGAGAAGAAAGACAACAAAGAAGAGAACAAAGAAGAGAACAAAGACAAAATGATAATACTAAGTTAGAAGCAAGTATGAATAAAACTAATAAAATCTTAGAAATAGTAGCTAATAACTTAAAACCAAAACCAGTATTAGGAAGTGAAGTCGGACAGGCAGTTAATGTAGCTGAATATAACGTTCAATAAATTACAATATTTATAATAAAAAAACATCTATTATGGGACTAAAAGATAAATTAACACAACAAGGTTCTCCATTATCTAAAAATAATGGTGGACAAAATGCAATTCCAGTAGGAGCAACAGATCAATCTAAATTACATTTTGAATATTCTATAAATGGTAATCCTAATCAAATTAGTAAGCCACAACCTTCAGCTTTAGACTTAGATGGTCAAAAACCACTTTATTCATATGACCAAAACGCACCAACAGAAGGTTTAGGGAACATATAATATTAAATGTCTTTAGTAAATCTCCAAACAAATTTAAAGTCTTTAAAATTTGGTAAAGATAGACCTGGGGAGGGTAGTAGTAATCAACCTTATATAACCACTCCTATTCCTGGTACTAATGAACCTCTGCCTGAAAAAGATATAAATGCTACTGATTTTCTTCTTAGAGGAGGAATAGAAGCAGCTTCTGATTCTGCTATAGATGTAGTTAGATTAGGAAAATTCTTTTCTGATTTTAAAGGGGCACAAGGGCCTTTATTTGTAGCAAAACAAAATAGCCTATCCCAAATATCAGTAAGAACCCAAGCTAGTGGAAATGGTACTGATGCAGGAGTAAATGAAGGAGTTTATACACCTTTATCAACATTAGCTCAAGCAGGTATTAATTTTATTGGGGGTCATGTTGATAAACAAGGAATTAATATTTTTAAAGGGGTAACTTTATATGGTCCTGCTGGAGTAAAAAATACTAATGCTAATACTGTAATAAATCAAGTAATAGGAGGGTCAAGTGGTAAAGGAAATAGATTAGTAGATTTAACAAATGAACATGAAGGAAAAAATTCTGGAGTTAATGTTTTATCTTATTTTGGAGGCCCTAATTCGGTTCTAGGTGCAACAAATACTAATATAAAATTTGCAACAGATAATACAGGAGCTTCTTTAAAAGTATTAGGAAATGAAGAATTAACAGAATCTTTTATTAAAAACCAAACAGGATTAAAAGGATCAGATACTAGTAGAGAAGGACTTGTAGAAAATAAATTTAGAGCTCCTTTAGGTGCTAGTATAAAATATACTAAAAATAATAATGGAGAAGTTATAATTGAAAATGGTACAGCAGAAGCTTTTATTATGGGAGGAGATAATGAAGGCACTTTAGCTTTTATTAATGCCGAAAATGGTATTACTTGGGCTAATGCAGATGGCACACCTCCAACTCCAAAACTTCAAAACCCAACTAATTTATTTGTTATACCTGGATTATTTTCAGGTAATGATATTGTTAATAAATATAGAATTCAAACAGGAGAAGACATTAAAAGTTCACTTTTAAAAGATGATGGAATATCTTGGAGAGAAAATTTAACAAACCCATATGCAACAGGTGTTAAAGGTACTTTAGCTAAAAAAGAATATGTACCTAGAGATTTTAAAATAGCAAATCCTACAGAATTATTTCAAGCTGGATTAGGGGTTACTATAGATTATAATACAAAAGCTACAAAATTAGGACTTCCTCTAGAAGAACTTGCAAGTAGTCCCTTAGAAAAAAATAATGGGATATCTTGGATGTTAGAATTAACAAATCCATATGCTACAGGTGTTAAAGGTTCTTTATCTAGTAAAAAATATGTTTCTAGAAATTTTAATCTCCAAAATCCTATGGGATTATTTGTTTATAATAGTTCTGATAATACACCTCAAGGACAATTTTTAAAAGCAAACCCTGGGTATGTAGGAATAGCTAATGATGATATTATAAACGCATCTGATCACTGGAGAGTTAATCCTAAAATTGTTCTTCCTAAGGCTACTGGAGCAAATCCCTTAGCATCAAATAAATATGTAAATATAGGAACCAGAAAAGCAAGTTATGGGTTAAGTGGAGATAATAGATATAGAAGTAATTGGATGAAAGATTCTCAAATCCTACCACTTTCACTTACATATCAAAGATACACTGGTAGAAATATAATTTTTTCTAACCAAAATAGTCCGTATGTAATAACTTCAAACAATTTTAATTCTCCAAATGCTTATACTTTTAACCCTAATGCTATTACATCTGTATATCAGAATGGAACTCTTAACCCTAGTTTAAAAATAAAAAATCCAAAAGATTATGGGTTTGGAAATCAAAATTATAAAACCCTTAACCAAAATCAATTATATTCTTTTGCTAAAACATTTAAAGATAACCCTGGAAGAGTTACTGATTTTAGAAAAACTTTATTAAAAGGGGAAAAAAAGTCTACAATAATGAGCATAGCACCTAATTATGGTGGTGCTGTAGGAGGAGCAACAGTAGATAGTAGAGAAGGAACTAATTTATACCACTATACATCCCCAGGTCAAAAAGGAGACATTATTAGTTACACAAAAGGTAAAATATTACCATCAGGTGAACTTTCTGTTGCAGATAGGGTTAATTATTACTCTATATATCAATCTGAACAAGCTAGATCTGATATACAAGTAGGAGATTTAATTAATTTTAGAATAGGGGCAATAAACCAAAAAAACCCAAAATTAAAAGATTATATTCATTTTAGAGCTTATATTGATAGTTTTGGAGATAGTTACACTGGAAATTGGGATTCTATCAAATATATGGGTAGAGCTGAACCTTTTTACAAATATAATAGTTTTGAAAGAAAAATTTCTTTAAGTTTCACAGTAGCTGCTCAATCTAGAGAAGAACTACATGAACAATATAGAAAATTAAATTACTTAGTTTCAAATTTAGCCCCAGATTACAGTGAGCAAGGGTATATGGCTGGATCTTTAGTTACATTGACTATGGGAAATTGGTGTTTTGAACTTCCTGGATTTATAGAACAATTAAGTTTAGATATCCCAGAAGAATCTCCTTGGGAAATAGGAATAGATGATAATGGAGTAAGAGATAATGAAGAAGGTATAATGCAATTACCTCATATTATAAAAGTAACAGGTTTTTCATTCCAACCAATTCATACATTTAGACCAGCTAAAGAAAGATTAACATTTGCTACTGCAAATACAACAGCCCCAGGTCAAGAAGCAGGAGATCTTTCTTCATATGGAGAAGAAAAATATATAGCTTATAGAGGTAAAATAACCCCTGTTAAACCTGAAGATGATACACAAGATGATACCCAATCAACAGAAGATGAAGAATTTGAAATTGATTTGATTGATCCCCCAGAGGATAATGAAGAAGAATTTGTTGATCCTTATGCAGATTTTAATGTTCCTGTGGGGGTAGATAATAATGAGTTTACAGATTATAATACAATACCTCAGGGATATTCATATCAAAATGGAGTAGTTATAAAACATGATCCTTTAGATCCTACAAATGATTTACTAAATACTCGTACTTTAACTGGAGACTTTTAATATAAAAAAATGAAACGTTATAACTCAACAACAAAAATTAAATCTCCATCAGGAAAAATGATGTATTCTACTGTACGTTATCCTGAAATACCTAGAACATTTGAAGATGTATATGTTTATACTACAGCAGGAGATAGATTTGATATATTAGCTCAACAGTTTTATGATGATTCTTCTTTATGGTGGATAATTTCTATAGCTAATGATAATTTACCACAAGATTCCCTTACACCTTCAATAGGAACACAAATAAGAATTCCTGCAAATCCAAGATCAATTGTAGCTGCTTATAAAAGTTTAAATGAAGGATTAAATACTTCTACAAATAATGTTGGGTCATCTACTGCTAGTTATTAAATTACTTGAATATGAATTTATTAGGTTCCCCTTTTAGAAAATATGTAAATGAAACTGTAAAAACCAGACAAAAGGTTAGTGGTCAAAAATACAACAGATCACCAGAAGTAATTTCATATTTAAATTCTCGTAATGCTTGGGTGAAATTAGCTTCGGCAGTGTATCTAGAACAAAATAGATTAGATCTTTTAAAAAAGGTATCTTTTGAAAACACCTTATTAGATGGAGTAAATATAGGTTATGATTTAGCTATAAGAAATGTTTTGCAAGGAGGATTAGTCTCAAAAGGAAGCATAGATCCTACAGAAATTTTAAATATTGATGAGTCTTTTAATGAAAGCAATAAAGAAAAATATAAAGAAAAAGTTAATAATTTTACAAGTTTTTCTTCCTCACCAAGATTTGGAATAGCAGGTCAATCAAAAAACCCTGCATATGGTGTAGGTGGAAATCAATTTGGTTTTTCCCCTATGCCAGGTATAGTTGATGTTGAAATTAGTGATTTAAATAGAGGTTCTATTAAAAAATCTATATTAAATATTAAATGTCATAATAGAGAACAATTTGATATGATAGATGTACTTTATTTAAGATTAGGTTATACTGTATGTTTAGAATGGGGGTGGGATAAGTATATAGAAGAAAATTCTGAAAATAATTATGAAATAATCCCTATAACAGATACTTTAATTGATAGAGAGTTTTGGGAAGTGATAAATGAAGATTATTCTGATTTTTTAGATAAAATTGAAAACAAAAGAAGAGATTATAAGGGAAATTACGATGGCATAATAGGAACAGTATCTAATTTTTCTTGGAATTTTGAAACGGATGGAACTTATAATATAAAATTAGAAATAATTAGTTTAGGAGATGTTATAGAATCTTTAAAAGTTAATTTACCTCCTTTAATAGATGAAAGGGTTGATCTTTTTGCTCAATCACGTATGGATGAAATTAAAAAAAATCTTAAAGAAAATTATTCAAATGAAGATGAATTTTATAATGTTTTATATCCTGGATTAAGGGAACAGCTAGATTTTGCCTATGATACATTAAAAAATAAAACATTTCAAGGAAATGGGGTATTTAATTATAATCTTATAGATGGGGCAGGGATGGCAGGTGATGGAAGATATGTTATAACAGAAAAAACCCCTCTTAATATTCAGATAGATACTAATCAGATAGCAGATATTGAAGGTGGAAGAAATTTAATGAATATTTTATTTAATAGTCCTAATTGGGATTGGGGCCAAGTTTTTTCTTTTAGAAATCTTTCTCTTACTCAAGAATTAGGAAGAGAATTTGTTGGAGGAAATGCCCAACACCCGGGATCAGTAAGCTATGAATCCTATAGGTTTTATGATGATAGAGGTTTTCAAGATGCTACGAGTGTGCAGCAAGGAAAAACAAGAGCACTTATAGTTTATGTAAATAGTAATGATGAATGGAAAATAGACAATTTTTTAACGTCCCCTGGATATTTAGAAAATACTACTCCTAAATCAG
>CEUT01147844.1_pt1 | contig 10544 bp, 12 predicted proteins | sample 531401 | NCBI WGS metagenome assembly CEUT01 (sample SAMEA2622821, study PRJEB7988) | marine metagenome | biome: marine biome (ENVO:00000447); feature: surface water layer (ENVO:00002042); material: "saline water (ENVO:00002010), including plankton (ENVO:xxxxxxxx)" | depth 5 m | reverse complement strand
AAGAATGTGTGTGATATCCCTGAGAAGTTCTCAGGTATCAAACAGGCATACTGCAATGCATACGATGTGACGATGAACAAGGATGGCTCTATTCCCAAATGGGTTTCTAAGGACGCATCGATTCTCCATTGCGACCCTACCATTACCCAAGCAATAAAGACTCGCCTACAGCGCAGAGAGGAAGTCTCACTAGCATCTACCGCTCGGACGAGAGCCTATGTCATAGAGAGGCTGTATGAGGAAAGCAAAACTGGCTCTGATTCTAGCCGAGTTCGTAGTCTGGAATTGCTTGGTCGCTCATGCGCCATGTTCACCGACAAGATCGAGCAGACCTCGGCACGATCATCTGAGGATGTGATGACTGACATCGAAAATAAACTGGAAGAATTGCTCGAATCGAATCCAGAAATTGAGAGCGTTATCTCAGGCACAAACGACTAGCACGACACTCACCCCATAAAGGTTTTTTATCTGGGATTTTCTTGCGACCCCCTCCCCCCTGTACAGCGCAAGGGTACTTGCACGGCACACACACACAGTAATTTGCTCGTTTGATTACCTATTTTCATACCCCCCCCTATTATATATTGCAAATTGCTAGCTTTTTTGCGCAAAATATCTTTTTTTTCTAGGAAAAGGGTAGGAATCCTAAATTATTTCTAATTTTTCTTGCAATTTTTGTGAAGGGTAGGTAATTTGGTATAATCTTGCTAGTAGTATATGCTGAGTATCTACAAATACTTAGTAAACTTACTGAGTAAAGTTACTAAGTAATGATTTTTATTTGGTATATGCTAAGTAAACATACTAAGTATATACAACCTATGAATAAATCTGTCTTAAAAAAGATAAAAAAACTACCACCCAAGTATCAACAAGAGTTTGCCAAGATGATTGGTGAGCTTGATACAGCTATTCGTGCAGAAAAAGCTCAGAAAGAGTTTATGCCTTTCGTAAAAGAGATGTGGGCGGCTTTTATTCATGGGAAACACCACGAGATTATGGCGGATGCCTTCGAGAAAGTCGCTAGAGGCGATCTGAAGCGTTTAATTATCAATATGCCACCTAGACATACCAAGAGTGAGTTCGCCTCTTACCTGTTACCTGCGTGGTTTTTAGGGCAGTTTCCTGAAAAGAAGATAATCCAGACTGCTCACACAGCAGAACTCGCTGTAGGTTTTGGTAGGAAGGTAAGAAACTTAGTAGGTAGTAAAGATTTTAAAGATATTTTCCCTGATGTCAGTTTGCAATCAGATAGTAAAGCGGCAGGAAGATGGAATACGAACAAAGGTGGCGAATATTTCGCTATCGGTGTTGGCGGTGCAGTAACTGGTAAAGGTGCTGACCTTCTTATTATCGATGACCCCCACTCGGAACAAGAAGGTGCAAGCGCAGATATTAATGTTTTCAACCGAACATATGAGTGGTATACCTCTGGTCCTCGTCAGCGTTTACAGCCTAACGGATCAATAGTTATGGTGATGACAAGATGGCATAACAAAGACCTTACAGGACAAGTTGTGGATGCTAGCATAAAGCGAGGTGGTGCGGATGAGTGGGAAGTCATAGAACTTCCAGCGATTATGCCGTCAGGGAATCCTCTTTGGGCAGAGTTCTGGAAAATTGAAGAACTGCAAGCATTGAAAGCTGAACTACCTAACAGCAAGTGGATGGCTCAGTATCAACAAGACCCTACATCGGAAGAAGGCGCATTAGTCAAGCGTGAGTGGTGGCAGTCTTGGGAAAGCACAAACCCACCTCATTGTGAGTTTATAATTCAAAGTTGGGATACAGCTTTTCTAAAGACACAAAGAGCAGACTATTCTGCTTGCACAACATGGGGAGTCTTTTATAAAGAAGATGCACAGGAGGGTTTAGTAGTACCACACTTGATACTACTAGATGCTTATAAGGAAAGATTAGAGTTTCCACAGTTGAAAAAGAAAGCATTAGAAATGTACAACGAATACAGACCTGATGCTTTTATTGTGGAAGCCAAAGCCGCAGGTATGCCATTGATCTTTGAATTGAGACAAATGGGAATACCTGTTCAGGAATACACACCAAGTCGTGGTAATGACAAGATATCACGAGTAAATGCTGTATCAGATTTATTTGCTTCAGGAGTAGTATATGCTCCTGCTACTAGATGGGCAGAAGAAGTTATTGAAGAATTTGCTGGTTTTCCAAACATGGAGCATGATGATTTAGTTGATAGCACTACGCAAGCTCTGTTAAGATTTAGACAAGGTGGGTTTATACCTATCGAATCTGATGAGGAAGATGAGCCTCTAGAACATAACAGGATAGCCGCATACTACTAATGAAAATTTATTTGACTACATATAAAGATGATGGTGTTGAATATGCAGGACCAAACATTCATGCGAACTCTTTAGAAAATGCTGAAGAGATTGCAGAAATGCACGGATTAAAAGTATCTGGTCAACTAACAGATATATATAAACCAGAAGAAATTATTCAAGATATCTTACTTTCTTATGAGTTTCATTACGATACTGACACTCAATACAGAACAATACACTAGGAACTAATATGGCTATAGAGAGAAAACCAGCTACACCAGTAGAGGGTACAGTAGAACAGGAAGGAGAGGATATCTCGATAGCTATTGAGAACCCTGAGTCTGTATCTATAGAAACTGAGGATGGAGGCATGGTAATAGACTTCGATCCAAATGCTAAAGAAATGCAAGAAATGGATTTTGATTCTAATTTAGCTGAGTTTATAGATGAAGATATACTAAACTCTCTAGGTAAAGATTTGATTGATTCTTACATGGGAGATAAAGAGTCTAGAGCTGATTGGGAAGAAACTTATACAAAAGGACTAGATCAACTAGGATTGAAGTTTGAAGATAGAACAGAGCCGTGGGCAGGTGCTTGTGGTGTATTTCATCCGATGATGTCTGAGGCAGTAATTAAGTTTCAATCTCAAGCTATATCAGAAATGTTTCCATCTCAAGGTCCAGTTAGGACTAAGATAGTAGGAAAGAATACTACAGAAAAAACAAAGCAAGCAGAAAGAGTGCAGGACTACTTAAACTATCTGCTTACTCATCAAATGAAAGAATACAGAAGTGAAACAGAAAGAATGTTATTTTCTTTGCCACTTGCTGGTTCTGCATTTAGGAAAGTTTACTTTGATCCAACATTGAATAGACCCTCTTCTCTATTTGTACCAGCAGAAGATGTGATAGTAAATTATGGTGCGAGTGAATTAGAAACTTGTGATCGTGCAACTCATGTTATGAAAAAATCATTCAATGATGTGAGAAAAATGCAAGTGAATGGATTTTACAGAGATGTAGAGCTACCAGCAGGATCAACTGACACAAGTGAAATAAATAAAAAATATGATGAAATGACAGGTGAAGTAGATAGCTACAATCTTGATAATCGTCATATGTTGCTTGAAATGCAGGTTGATCTCGATCTTGAAGGGTTTGAAGATGTAGATGCACAGGGTAATGAAACAGGAATAGCATTGCCTTATGTCGTAACACTAGATTATCCAAGCGGTATAATACTTAGTATTCGTAGAAACTATTTTGAAGATGATCCTGCAAAAGTAAGAAGGATGCACTTCGTTCACTATCAATACCTTCCGGGAATTGGGTTCTACGGATTTGGATTAATACATATGATTGGTGGTTTAGCTAAATCAGCTACCAGTTTATTAAGACAGCTAGTAGATGCTGGTACATTATCTAATCTCCCCGGAGGTTTGAAGGCTAGAGGTCTTAGAATAAAAGGGGATGATACACCTATCATGCCCGGAGAATTTAGAGATGTAGATGTTCCCGGAGGTGCAATAAGAGACAATATTACCTTCTTGCCATATAAAGAACCATCTGCAACTTTGTATCAACTACTACAAAATATAGTAGAAGAAGGCAGAAGATTCGCAAGTATATCTGATATGAAGATATCTGATATGAATAATCAAGCACCTGTAGGTACAACTCTTGCATTGCTAGAAAGAAACATGAAAGTAATGAGTGCGGTGCAAGCAAGACTCCATGCCTCATTAAGAAAAGAATTAGATATATTGGTAGGCATTGTTAAAGACTTTACTGAGCCAGCATATCCATATGAAACAGATGAAGAAGAAACAATCAAAGCATCTGACTTCGATGATAGAGTAGATGTATTGCCAGTATCTGATCCTAATGCGGCAACTATGGCACAAAGAATCATGCAGTATCAAGCGGCAATGCAACTTGCTACCACAGCACCACAGATGTATAACTTGCCAGAACTACATAGACAAATGTTAGAAGTATTAGGTATTAAAGATGTAGAAGATATAGTTCCATTGGATGAAGATGTTAAACCAGTTGATCCTATTAGTGCTGTATCTAATCTTATTAATGGTAAACCAGTTAAAGCGTTTATTACTCAAGACCATGATGCACACATACAGACTGTAGCTTCTGCACAGCAAAATCCAGAAGTGCAACAGCTATTATCTCAATCGCCTAATGCTCCAGCTATACAAGCCGCGGCTTCTGCTTATGTAAATGAACATCTAACTATGAAGTTTAGAAAACAAGTAGAGATGGAAATGGGTATTGAACTACCACCAGAAGGTGAGCCAATACCTGCTGATGTTGAGAAGAGAATATCAGAGCTTGTAGCAGAAGCGGCTAAGAGAGTTACTATGACATCTCAAGCGCAAGCAGAGCAACAAAGAGTACAAGAACAAATGCAAGACCCATTAATTCAAGCCAAGCAACAAGAGGTTGCAATTAAGCAAGCTGAAGTACAAAGAAAAACACAAGAAGGACAAGCTAGAATATTACTTGATGCCGCTAAAGCTAAAGCAAATAAAGAGCTTGAGGAAAAACGAATCTCTTCACAAAGCGAAATAGCAGGTATGAATGTAGGACAGCGTATTGCTAGTGATCTGCTAGCAAATGATCAGGAAGATAAAAAAGCTGAAAGAGCAGAGTACATGAAAGGTCTTGACATAGGAGTGGATATAGCCAAAGATATCAGTAAGAATGAAAAATGATATCACACAGCAATCACTATCAGCTTTTTTAAAAATGAAGCTAAGAGATTTGATGAATCAACACGCTGATCATATAGCAACTGGAGCTTGTAAAGATTATAGCGATTATCAAAAAATGGCTGGAGTTATCGAGGGATTAGCACTCGCAGAAAGAGAAGTGTTAGATTGGGCAGAAAAACACTTAAAAGAATAAGGACTCGACCCTAAAGTCGTGCAAAAAATATGGCAGAAAAAATTCAGAAAGAAGAACCACCTATAGAATTAAATACAAGAAAGCAACTACCAGAACCTAAAGGTTGGAAGATATTAGTTGCTATGCCTGTAGTCAAAGAAAAGACGAAAGGCGGTATTGTAAAAGCATCATATACAAAAGATATCGAGGAATCATCTAACATATGTGGATATGTTATGAAGCTCGGTCCAGATTGTTATAATGACAAAAGAAGATTTCCAAGCGGAGCTTGGTGCAAGAAAGGCGATTGGGTTGTATTCAGAGCTTACTCTGGCACTCGTATAGAAATGTACGGACAAGAGTTTCGTTTAATTAATGATGATACTGTTGAGGCAGTTGTTGATGATCCTACAGGAGTGGTTAGAAAATGAGCGAGAGTAACGAGCAAGTACAAGCAGAAGATTTGGTAGATAACATTGAGTTAGAATCTGATCATTCTAGAGAAGATAAGTTCTTCGGTGTAAAAACAGAAATTAGTAAAGAAAAACCAGAAATTGAAGTAGAGGTTATAGACGATATCCCAGAAGAAGATCGCAGACCACCGAAACAAGAAACAAAGGAAGAGCCAGTAGATGATGAAGCTCTAGATAAAGAGATATCAGATTACAGCGAAAGAGCTGGTAAGCGTATAAGTAAAATAAAATACGAATATCACGAAGAGCGAAGAGCGAAAGAAGCCGCACAAAGAGAAAGCAACGAAGCAGTAAATAGATTAAAAACCATGATGGCTGAGAATGAAAGACTAAAAGCCATTGTAGATCAAGGCGGAGAAGCTCTCAATAAGCAAGCACTAAACAATGCACAATGGGCAAAACAAAATGCTCAAGCACAGTTTAAAAAAGCTTATGATGAAGGTGATGCAGACCAAATGGCACAAGCACAGGAATTACTTTCCAGAGCAACACTTGCTGAACAACAAGCATCTAAATATGCAGAAACAATACAGCAACAAATAGTAGAACAGACACCACAACAAGCACAAGTACAGCAACAAAATTTTGATCCAGATATGGAAGCTTGGTCAAAAGATAATCCTTGGTTTATGAATAATTCTAATCCAAAGCATAAAACAATGACTGCTTTTGCTTTATCTATAGATGCAGATTTAAACTATGAAGGTATAAAACCTGAAACTGATCCAAAAAAATATTACTCTGAAGTAGATAAAAGAATGAGAGTAAAGTACCCAGATTTCTTTGGTGCTTCTAATACCCAACAGGAAGTTCAAGTAGAACAACCAATACAAGTAGAAGAGACACCAAAACGACAAGCATCTAATGTTGTCGCACCAGCAACTAGGTCTACTGGTAAAAAACCTAGATCAATACGACTGACTCAGACACAAGTTAATATAGCTAGACAACTTAACATAACACCTGAACAGTACGCACACGAACTCTTACAACAGGAGAGCTAATATGTCAGATATTGACAACAAAAAAACATTGGAATCAAAATCTGATGTATCACAATCAGAAGCACAAGAGCGCAACCCAAGAGGGATAGACAGCCGAGAAGCTGAACAAAGAGTAGAAAGTTGGGATAACCCATCAAATCTACCTAATCCGACCCCACAACAAGGATGGGTTTTTAGATATATAAGAACAGCTTTATTAGGTAAAACTGATAATCCTAATGTATCTAGAAAATTTCGTGAAGGATGGGAACCATGTCGTTTAGAAGATCATCCAGAACTACAAATCCATATGATGGACTATGACTCGGAGTGGGCAAAGAAAGGGAATATAGAAATTGGTGGACAGTTATTATGTAAGATGCCTAAAAAAAGAGCGGAAGCTCGGACTGAACATTTTAGTAAAATGGCTCAGAATCAGATGGAATCTGTAGACAACGCATATTTTAAAGATCAAGACTCTAGAATGGCTACAAAGCAAGTTTATGAAAGAAAATCTAGAACTTCTTTTGGTAGAGATTCTTAGAGAATTTTAATTATTTTTTAAGAGGTAAAAAATTATGGCTACTAGTGCAACTCCACATGGAGCTGTACCTGTTGGGTCATTGGTATCTGCGGCTTTTAATAGCAAAGTTACTCATTACAAAATCAAAAATAATTTTGGCACTTCAATATTCTTTGGAGATTTTGTTAAATGGGGTGATGACAACCCTAATACAACTATACAAAAAGATACAGGCACAACTGCTTGTACTCCTATAGGTGTATTTATGGGATGTGCATATACTGATCCAAATACAGGTCAATTTACTACGAATCAATTTTATCCGGCATCAACTGCCGCAGATGATATTGTTGCGTATGTAGCAAGTGATCCATTTTTAATTATGCAAATGCAATGTGATGGTGCGGCTGACCAAGATGATCTTGGCAAGAACTGTGCTGTCGTGCAAACAGCAGGATCAACTTCAATAGGAAGAAGTAAAAATGCAGTCGATATATCTACTGTAGCGACAACTAACACACTACCACTCAAGATCGTTGACTTTGTTGATGGTCCAGATAGTGCTGTTGGTGATAGCTTCACAGATGTATTAGTTATGTTTAATGTAGGGCATCAGTTGTTAAATACAACTGGAGTCGGATAATCAAAAGGGGAATAGTTAAATGGCTATATCAAGAGCGCAACAACTTAAACAACTCCTTCCGGGTCTAAATGCCTTGTTTGGAGATGAGTATTCAACTCACGAAAACCAACACGAAGAAATCTACACAACTGAAAATTCTGATAGATCATTTGAAGAAGAACTCAAGTTGTCTGGATTTGGTGCGGCTCCAGTAAAAGATGAAGGTGCGGCTATCAGTTATGATACTGCTCAAGAATCTTTTGTGGCTCGCTACACCCACGAAACCATTGCAATGGGATATGCGATTACAGAAGAGGCTATGGAAGATAATCTTTATGTATCTGTCTCAGCTCGCTACACCAAGGCTTTGGCTCGTGCAATGTCATACACTAAGCAGGTTAAAGCAGTATTCCCACTTAACAATGGATTTACTAACAGTTTCCAAGGCGGTGATGGTGTAAACCTATTCACAGCAGATGGCGATGGAGTAACTGGTGGTGACGGACATCCATTAGTAAGTGGTGGTAAAAACTCTAACAGACCTTCTACTGCGGCTGACTTGAATGAAACATCTTTAGAAGATGCTGTAATTCAAATCGGCAAGTGGACTGATGAAAGAGGACTAAAGATTGCGGCACGACCAAGAAAATTGATCGTACCTAGTGATCTACAGTTTACTGCTACACGCTTATTACAAAGTGAGTACAGAGTAGGAACTGCTGACAACGATATCAATGCTATTAGAAGCAATGGTGTGATTCCAGAAGGTTTCTCAGTTAACAATTACTTAACTGATACTAATGCTTTCTTTATCATTACTGATGTACCTGATGGTATGAAACACTTTGTCAGATCACCTATGGCTACAAGCATGGATGGAGACTTCGATACAGGTAATGTTCGCTATAAAGCTAGAGAGCGTTACTCGTTTGGGGTAAGTGATCCACTCGGTGTTTTCGGTTCACCCGGAAGCTCGTAAGTAGTATTGAGAGTCCTAGTTACATCACACACCTATATAAAAACACCTTAAGCAAAAGTGGTTGTTAATTAGGACTCTCTTTTTTTCTAGGGATTAATTTTCTTTATCGACTGCCCTAGCAGACAGCCAAGACGATAAAGTATTACCCAATGGAGGGTATGTAAAATGGCGAACACAACATTTAAAGGACCAGTAAGGTCCGAAGCAGGTTTTGAGCAAATCTCAAAAAATTCAACAACTGGTGCAATTACCACAACTTTAGATATTGATGCTAGTGGTAATATTGCAACTACTGGTACAATCAATGGAGATAAAAATGTAGCTGATATAACAACTGCTACTTTTACTGTTACTGAAGCTCAGTCAGGTTCTATATTTACTTTGAACAGAGCTGGAGGAATAGTAGTAACTCTCCCAACAGCCTCTTCTGGTTTACACTACAAATTCATTATAGGCACTACTTTTACAGGAACATTTAGTCTTGATTCTTCTACTGCAAACGAAGGATATAGCGATGCTTCAAATCTTTTGATTTTTGATAAAGATGCACCTGCAACAGTTAGTGCAAAACAATTTTATGCTGACGGATCAGATGATGACAAAATTGTAATGGATGCAGATACAAAGGGTAGATTTATTGGCGGTGTCATTGATGTTGTCGGTATATCAGCAGTAGGTGGTTCATTTACTAAATGCTGGATAGCTACTGGTCGTGTATATGGTGATGGCTCTCTAGCTACTCCGTTTGTGTAGGAGAATAAATCATGGCAGATGCAGTAACTTCACAAACAATACATGATGGTGAAAGAAACTGTGTTATGAAGTTTACCAATGTTAGTGATGGCACAGGCGAATCCGCAGTTGCTAAAGTAGATGTATCTGCTTTGAAAGCTAATGCGGCAGGAGTCTCTTGTTCTGAAGTTAGAGTAACAAGATTAAGTCATGCTATTGTCGGTATGTCAGTACAACTATTTTTAGATGCTACATCAAATGTTCTTTTGATGGAGCTTGCAGAAAGTAGTAACGGACATCTTGACTTTAAAGAAATTGGTGGACTACCAAATAATGCAGGAAGTGGAAAGACTGGAGACATTCTTTTTACTACGAAGGGTCATTCCTCTGGTGATACTTATTCTATCACCTTAGAAATGGTAAAAGTTTATTCAGACTAAGGAACGAGTATGGCTAATAAGAATTATGTTATTTCTGAAACTGGTGAGTTCCCAGCACAATACAAAGTATTACATCTAGGAGAAGATGGTATCTACAGACCTATTTTTGGTCCTGATCCTGATCTCGAAGATGCACAGCGTAAATGTGCTGAGATGAATGGTGAACGAGCTAAAAATGATAAAGGTCATTTTATAGCAGATGATCCATCTACACCTGATGTCAATGAAGCTTATGTTGGCGGTAAGAAACCAGCTAAGAAAAAGACTAAAAAGAAAGTAGCTAAGAAAAAAGCTAAAAAGAAATAATACTAGTCATTGTATATATTTATAGTACCCTACATTAGTGGGGTGCTATTTATATTAATTTATTAATTAACTAAGAGGATATTGAAATGCCGGGTGGACTCAATAAGAAAAAAAGAATGGATATGTATATGGGCGGTGGTGTAATGAGAAAGAAAGCACCAATGAGTATGATGTTTCGTGATGGTGGTAAAACCATGAATATGGATAAAACACCTATGTTCAAAGACCAAGTACAGAAAATGTATGGTGGTGGTATGACTCATGGCACGGGCAAAAA
>CEUT01066519.1_pt1 | contig 10560 bp, 7 predicted proteins | sample 531401 | NCBI WGS metagenome assembly CEUT01 (sample SAMEA2622821, study PRJEB7988) | marine metagenome | biome: marine biome (ENVO:00000447); feature: surface water layer (ENVO:00002042); material: "saline water (ENVO:00002010), including plankton (ENVO:xxxxxxxx)" | depth 5 m | reverse complement strand
GCATTAACTTACAATAACTTTTTTGATCAAGACGAATTAAGTTTGTGTTTCGGCAGTAATTTGGGAATAAATAAATTTAGCATAGCCAAAAATATAGACATGAAGTTTGGTTGGTTAGGTGCTAAATACGAAAACGAGCTACCTTGGAATCATGTTTTAGTACAAAGATTAAGTGGTAATTTTGAATGTTATTTAAATGGTCAGCTATTTGAAACAGTAACAACAAAAGACCTAACTGAACATGCTTTAACAAAATACTCAATTACTTCTGCACCAGACATAAATAATCCAAATCAAAAGTTTTTCTTAGGAGGAATGAATGGTGGTTTACAAGTTTACGAGTATCCATCAGATCAGCAATTAGCTGTAAGAGAAGCGGGGAACAGCATTGGTGTTCCTGATGGCTCAATAACAGATACAACAAATCCATTTACTGGTAAATACTCTTTCCCTGTTGCAACGGGAAGAGAGATTAGAAGCGGTTTAGCTGATTCTATTTTTATACATGATTCTGGAAATATAAATTATGGTCATTATAGATTGGTAAACCTTACAGACTACCCTAACTTTTTTGGTAGACCAACTGCCACTTATGATAATCGCCAAGGCGGCAGAGGTGCTATTTTTGAGCCAGTAAACCATTTTTACGCAAAAGATGATGATGAGTTTGGGTTCTTTACATTTAAAGTACCAGTAACAGGCGTTGGTCCAAATGATACAAGCGTGATGGAAATAGAAGCTAAATTTGCTTCTTGGCAGCCAGAGGGTGTGGGTACAGCAAAAGGCATAGGTTCTTTTTTAGTGAATTGGAACACTAGCCCAGTTTTGACAAAATCAAGGGAGAGCCATTCACACAGAATTACGTATGGTATTAATAATTTAGATCAAGAGGAATCTTGGTCAATGCCATCTAAAAGTGAGAACGATTATAAAAGATTACCCGTTAGGCTTCCTAGCGTAGAGGGCGATCATTTTTACGTTGCAAACGTCGTCGGCCCGCTTCTATATACGCACCCAGAAGAAAAAAGATATTACGTAGATGACCCGAAAATACATGTATTTAAAAAATCTTTTACAGTCAGAAGTGGTGACAATCTACTCCTAAGATATTATAAAGACGGTGGCGTTCCTTTAGATGGTCGTAGTAAGATACTAAAGGCTTACGAAAGCTATACGTCAGCAGAAGGAATCTCTGTACCGGGTGGTAGTAAGATAATCAATAAATCTCAATTGCCAAGCGCAATAGGTAAAAGCTATTATGACAATGGCGTATACATGAGAATAGAGGATCAGTTAAGTGCCTTCTGGCCAAGCACAGAAAGATGTGAACCTATTTCAATAAAAGCAAAAATAGGAGCTTCCGAAATTAGCTCTTATCACGGCCACATAGATAGTTTAAGAGTATCTAAAGTAGCTAGGTTTAGTAATTATGTAGACACTGGTGCATTCAGCGGGTACTTAGATGCTGACATGAGCAATGTTTACATCGATGAGTTGAGAATTAGTGACTCAGGTAGGTATACAGGTCAGTATGGTACGACGGGTTATTTTTATACCGACGAAAAAACCCAACTTCTATGTCACTTCAATGAGCACAGCGGAGTGATTGATTTTTTCGATGAGCATTGTGGTCAAACTGGCAAATACGGATCACCACTTTCTGGTAGACCCGGTGATATAGTCGGAACTTTTGGCTCATCTTTTTATGATGTAACAGGAATTCAAGTAGGGAATACTAGAGTAAACGCGGAAGAGTGGAATGTTATAAATCAAGATTATATTGCTTTTAGAATTCCATTTGATGCACAATCTGGCCCTTACTATGTTATGAGCGACCAGTTCGATGAAGTAACTGGCTGCAATATATCTTTAGAACCAGCCGATTTCAAAGTATTAGACTTTAACCCCAAAACAGGTCATATAGGCACAGAGGTAAGTATATCTGGAACATCTTTAAATCTTGCAAGCTCTGTAAGTTTGTCTGGTGATAACTCTGTGCAGTTATTTCCGCCATTTACAATAGTTGATGCTACAGGTATAAACTTTGCAGTACCATCTGCTTCTGTTAGTTCGAAAATACTTGTTTCTGCGAATAGGCTGGGAACCGAACAATCACAACAAACTGCTACCGAACTAACCATCATAAGAACTGGTATATCCCTGTTAGATACAACTTCTGGGGTGTATGGACAAACAGTAAATCTATCTGGTTTTAATTTAGATAGTGGAACACAAAGTGTATTCTTTGAAGGCTATTCTACTGGAGATAGAAGTTTAGTAGCACCACTTTCAACCACCTTTATAGGAACAACTGGAGTACAGGTAACAGTACCTAGAGAAATTGTAAAGGGTTCTTTAATATTGAGCGGTGCAGAATCGTTTACTGAAACAACTGCACAATTTACACCAATTCCAACTCTTACAGGTTTACACAATGCTAATCTTATTGTTGGTCAGCCATTCTGTTTATCTGGTGTAAATGCAACGGAAGCAGCACCGATTATTGGGTTTAGTGGTAATTCAGATCAGCCATATTACAAGGGTGATGGAATTATAGAATTTATTGCAAATCCAACTGTTGCAATCAATAGAAGTGAAATAAATGCCCCTCTTAACAAGGATATGACATTTAGATTTGGGCCAATATCTTTTGATACAAGCCAAATAGAAGCATCTGCTCCAAGTAGCTATCAGACTGGATATACAAAAATCACTGGATTAATAAACTCTGTTATCAATGGAACTGGATTCCCATTCTTGGTTTCAATGAATGATGTGCCGTCTGGAAATGCATATACTTACGATTATGTAACTGAAGATTATGATGGCTTTAGGGCAACAGAATTTTCAAAAGTTTTCATAAATGGTTCAGGTATAACACATAGTTTGCTGTCCAACATAACTGGAGAAAAGATTGTAATATCAGGAGTTGAACCAGACATAAAGGGAATTGTTCCGCCAAGAGGTGGCGCAAATACCGTGATAACTGTAACTGGATATAATTTTTACAACATAACAGGAATTAGACTGACGGACGTTCCATCAGAGTCCACAGAATGCTTCATAGAAAGTGGGGATTTTGTTCCACAAACAGGATTGTTGACAACTATAAACTCTCTAGGTGAAACGGTACTTACACCGCATACCGGGTTCCACATAGAAAATCTTGGCCCAGAGACTATTTTGACAACCAACAGCCAATCCTTTTACCCACATGAATTAACTTTCAAAGTTTGCAGTGAATTTATTAACAATAATATTGACAAAGCTTATATATATTCTATGCACCATACGGGTACAACTGGAGAACTAACGATACCGGGATATTAAAATGCCATCAAATTTAATATTTAATATAGAAAACGCAGTATTTATATCTGGTGCAGAGCCAACTTTTGGCCATACAGGCTCATGTTTTCATATAAGTGGTTCTGGTATGCACGACGTAACTGGTTTACGTTTTAGCGACACAATAGGCAATAAAATACAATTAGATTTTTCAACTGGTTTAATAGGTGCTGTTCAGACAGTAACTGGCTGTGTGCCAGAAATGGAACCACAAGACCTTTTGACAATAGAAGCTTATAATTCGATATCTACTGGAACATATAAATATTTTGAAGTTGGGGAAGAAAACTGTGTTCATAAATGTAATGTAGAAATTACTGGGACTTTGTCTGTTGGTAATATTCCTTATGATGCGAGCACCACTGGTTTTTTAACAGTAGATTTCGCTGACAATAATAAAATTAATTTTAGAGGTATAGATGTAGAGGGTATAACTGGTTTCGATTCTACAGCTACTATTTTAACGGCTGGCAGTGGTCTTGTTGGCGGTGGTGATGTAAGTGCTTCTAGAAGATTTGATGTCGTTGGTGGAACAGGTATAGTAGTAGATGAAGACAGTGTAAACGTAGATAGTGGGCAGCTTTTAGTAAGTGGTCAAGGCTTTTTTAATGTAAATAAAAAAGGTTTAACTGGTGACACATCAGTTTACTTTTTAAACGGAGAATCTTTAGACCTCGGTGTTGGAGAAGGTACAGGTATAATTGTAAACCAAAATTCAGTAGACATAAATACTGGATTAGTTATTACAACTGGCGATGCATTCTTCAATATAAATGCTTCACTTGGTTTAACTGGTGATTCATCCAAAGTCTACCTTGGTGATAGTCTTGACTTTGGAGTTGGTGCGGGCACTGGAATAATAGCAGATGCCGATAAAGTTCACGTAAATAGTGGGCAAGTGGTTTTGACCAGTGGAAACCAAACAATTACTGGTGTAAAAACATTTTCACAAATTGAAGTTGTAAATCTCTTGAGAGCTTCTGGTTCTGGTATTATTGTTAACAATTTACATGTCACAGAAAGTATCACTGGCGATGGAAATGCTGCAAAAGTTTTAACAGAAAACGCAGTGAATGTTAGTGGTTTAACTTTTTCTAATAAAGTATTTACAACTGCGAGTGTTTCGGCAAATAATAATGGTGAAGTTGCATTATCTAATTTAACACAGAATGTTGGCGTTGAGATTTGTACTATAGATTTTGCAGCAAGACAATCTGGTAATATTATTAACGTAGAATCAGAGCTTAGTTTTTCTGCGGTAGATGTCGTTGATCTTTATATAATGCTATTTGTTGATGACGAAACATCACCGAGAAGAGTTTGGCAACAACAGATTTACACAGCCACGTTAGGTGCTATTTTCCAAGGAATGTTCTTCTTTAGTGCTACGGATACGAATTCTCATACATACAAATTGAGGGTAGTTAGGGCTTACAATAGGGGTAGTAGAGGTAGATTTTATATAAATAGATACTATGGTAGTTTATCTGCATCATCTATACTTATACAAGAAATTGAACCACAAGATGGAGCGGGTATAGGTTCTATATAGGGTATTGAATATGAATATTGAAAAAATACTAGAATTAAGATACGCCGATTGTCAATGGGAATTAAGAGGGGATTCGTATGAGGATTTAAATTGGCTTGACCAAGAAACCCCTAAACCCACAGAGCAGGAACTTCAAGATATTTGGAACAATGAAGCATTTACTATAGAGGTTTCGGATAGCGAAGCAATAGAAAATAGAAAACAAAAAATTATTAGTTATTGGCCTGTAGATAAACAGTTTGAAGCAATCACTGAAAATTCTATGGGTCGCCCAGAAAAACTAAATGAATTGCTAGGTTTTATAAGTGGTGTAAAAGAAGAATTTCCTAAGAACGATCAATAAGATCGTTCAAGCCTATTAATAAGGCTGTACCTTGATCACCAGAAACATGTCCACAAAAATCCCCTTCTTCATAGCAGTTTAAATGATTTTGAGAAGCATTGGACTGCAAAACACGGTGAGGGACACGTAAAAAATCTTTTGGGTTATCGGCGTAATGGTCTAGAAAAACCTTGGTATCTTGAAATCCATTTTGAAAGTCTGCAGGACACGTTCTTCTACTTAGCAAACTTTCAAACACGCTTAATGTTTTTGGGTTATTTTTAAAAACAATAACGCCAGTATTAAAAGGTATCTTGCTGGATTCAGTTGGTTCAGGGTCGATAGAGTTATCTACCTCTTTAGAAACCATAAAGATAGCTTCGCTTCGGTCAAAGTTGTATTCTCTTATTATATCATCCAGCTTTATATCAAAGTTTTTTATGATAATATCGTGGTCAAACCATACAAAGTAATCTAACTGTTGCCCCTTTAAAAGCTGTATTGCATAGTTTATTTTATTCCAATGAGGTTTATATTCTTTTTCTATATTTTCGGTAAAGCCGTTGAATTCATAGCCATGCCTTTTGCAGTAGAATTCAAGAACATCCCAAGTAATACTTCTTATTAAGTCATTATTAGAATATGAATAACAACCAATTTTCATAATTAGATATTTTGAATCCTAGTGATCATTTCAAAAATTTTAATATTTGGAATTTGCTCTATCGATTCTAAATCGATTGCCCCCTCGTACTCTTCTTTGATGAGCTTATTTTTAATATTCTCAAAGCTCACACCCTTTTCAGACATTACTTTTCTAAGCAGATTTTTAGGGTTTGAATCTAATTTTTCATCTTGAGATTCGACCTTGGCTGTATCAATAACACTGCTACTTGGTCCAACTTCATCTTTGGCTACAATGTTAATCTTTAGAAAGTTTCTGACACATCTTACGAAAGCTCTGTTTTCTGCAATTGCTGCTAAGTAATTTTGTGCAAAATCAAAAGTATTTGAAAGGCTTGCATCACCAATCGCTGAAAATGAAACTGGTTGACCTCCAGTTTCGTAATTTGGAAACCAATCTATTTTACAAGTAGCAACTACATAGTCAGCCGAGGGTGTTTGCACATCATAAGTAACACTGTAATAACCTCTTATTTGTGCAAGCTCTTTGATGCCCTGCAATAAAATTAAAACTTGATGATCTTTTAATTTGGTGACATCTGTTTGTGAGGTTCTATCTTTGTTTGGAACAAGATAATCACTTTTAATCATTTTCCTCCAATTTACAAAACCATCTTCATCGTAGATATAATCCACATTTTGGAGTAATCCATCATCGTCTCTGTCGAATTTATTTTTGCTCATAAAAATAATATAGCATAGAAATGCTTGGTGTCAATTTCTTTTTTAAGAAATCTTTTGAAAGATTATTGCCTTATCAGATTCTTCCCAAAAAGCATCGGTATCTGGAAGTTCCTGTATTTGTGTTTCTAGGCTATCTTTTGGTTGCTCGGCATTTTTTGAAGCCAAAGATTGGTAAACCTTGCCAGAGCTAATTAAATTTAAATTTGTTTTATAATACAAATTTTTATCTGTGCTTAAATCTAAATCTTCTTTTTTGATGATTTTTACCTCATCAATAATCCCATAATCCATAAAATATAATTTATATTTTTCAATTATACTTGAATCGGTTTCTTTTGTTAAAAGTTTTACATTAATATTTTTGGACTGGGCATACTTTACGAAGTTAACATTGTGATCTTCATTAATGAAGTACATTACCTCTTGAATATTTTTTCCAAAATTATCTAGTATAGATGCTGTAATTGGTTTTTCTGTAACTATTATGCATTTGGATTTTGCTAACTGGTTAACCAATACATCTTCATTAAACTCGTAATCCATTCTAACTACAACAGTATTAGAATTGGCATTATCAACATTGATTATGCAATTTGGAAATAGCTGTAAAGATTTAGAGTTATAGTTTTCACCCTTTTTTAAGGTTTTGAATGGGCATTTATAATTAATATTTAAAAGTTTTGTTACGGCGTTAGCAATGTCTTCTGGGTTTATTTGGTTAATAGACTTTGGAGATTCTACCGCACTGTAACTTGGTTTAAGTTTTTCTCTATCAGGTTCAAACAGGATACGATCTTCTTCTTTGGTCCAGTATGGCCTTGCGATATTCGCGTAAGTGTTAGAATATAGAGATACAATCTTTTTACCATATCCAGAGGCTACATGTGTTGCAAAACTATCTGCGCCTAAATGAAGCTTAGAATGATTTATAAGGTAAGCTGATTGTTGTAAAGATGTAAGACCCTGTGTATGCTTACATTTTCTAAAAGGCGTATCATCTTTAGCACCTATTTGTAGAATTTCAATTCCATTTTTTTGTAGCTCTGGATGTATGAAATCTACCACATCCTGCCAATAATCATAAGACTTTGACTCGTACTTGCTAAAAGGGTGAAAAGTTATGTAATTATCAAATTCTACTGGAAAGTATTTTTCCAAAAGAAAAGGCTTGTCTATTTTAAGACCACAATTTAGTGCGTATGTTTCTATTAGGTGTGGCATTAGTATTTTATATCGTAAGCTAACTTATCTTTTGCGTTATGGAGATAGGTTAAAAATCTCTGGGTATTTCCGTAAGGTAAAAAGGCTATCTCGAAATAACCCTTATGATTACCCTGTCCCTCTAACCAAGGCAGATTGTCCATTTGAGGGAAAAATGGGATAGTTTTATGTATGTATTCATTACCCTCCAAAAGCTCAAAGTATTCTTGCTTTACAGCCACATAGAGGTTGTAGTCTGGGTAAAGCTCTTTTATAGACTTAAATAGTGATGTTGAGAGATAAATGTCACCAATACTTTCTGGCATACAATATAAAAGTCTTTTACCTTCGTCATCTTTGTCTAATAAATCTGAGAAATCAGATTTTTTATTTTTTTCATTATCTTTTACTGCGACGTTCCTAAAGTAGTTTTCAATATCCCTCTTGGAAGCACCTTTTTTAAATTCACCCATCCAATACTTATGGCCATCATCATCCTTGTCAACATTCATCAGGAGGATTTCTTTATAGGCATGGATTAGCCACTCTGCATTATCTTCTATGTCTTTTAATTCTGCATAAGGCTGCTTTTCTTTTTCTTCAAACGAGACTTGCGAAAAGTCTATCTCTGGCATAGAGTCAATTTCGCTTTCAATTAAGCCACCAACGTTGTAAGTAGAAAAGTTTTTGATAGCCCAATCTCTAGCTTTTTTACCCCATTCATCCCTCTTCTCTTGAGTCATTTTAAAGACTCTATTTATTTGGGTTGCAATAGAATCGGGCTTTGTAGATGCTTTTCTAAATTCAGTGCCGTGCTCTCTATACTCAGACCATTTTAAGGTAAGTGAATATGCATCATCTTGGCACATTTCTTCACCGCAACTATAATCAGTAACTAAGGTGATTAGACCTGCATATTTAGCTTCTTGAATAGGAATTTCTTGACCGCCAGATGTAAAAGGGTGGCAGTAGACGTTCATTAAATTATAAACCTCATTAAGCTCTTCTTCAGAAATACCACAATTTACATTTGTTGTGGTTTGTGATTTTTCTGCTCCACAATGTTTACAATTTAAATCTTGTCCAGTAAAATTTTTTACTTCATACTGCTTGCATTCTTTACATACATAGGTGGTAAGTATTTCTTGATGAGGAATACCATATTCATCAGCAAGTTTCATAATGTTCCAACCTTCAGAAAAGTGCGTATGTAATAAAAGCTGTGTTGGGCCTTTTACATTATGCTTCTTTTTCCAAATACTATAACCTTCTAACAGGTTTGGAACTGATTTTCTCAACTGATTTCTAAATACAAAACCAGTAATAAAAGTTTCTGGGTTAAGATTGTGCTTCTTTCTAAGTTCAAATTTGTCTGTTTTAGAAAGAGGTTTAAATGAGGACTCATCTACCGCACCATGAACCGTTTTGACATGCTTATGACCCATTCTATGTAGCTCCTTGGTGGCAAAGTCGCTCCATATCCAGTAGTTTTTTATCTTGTCAGCTTTTTCAACTGCGGAAGGTAAAATTGGTAGAGAATCTAAAGTTGTCCAAATTATAGAATTTATATCATTAAACCAAGGTTTATCGATGGCGAACTCTACGCCCCAGATGTCTTGCGCTGCGATATAGATATCTGGTTTTACCTCTTTTATAATTCGATCTATGTTGTGTGCTCCGTATGAAGCTGCACGGGCAACATGGGGGTCTTTATTAAGCTGATCCATCTCTTGCTGAGTGTCTGGTAGAGCACCGACAGAACGCCAAGGGGTTCTTTTACATTCTGGGTTAGACCAGTTTATTCCACAGCAATAGTGGGTAATATCATATTTGCCCGTTTTGTAAAGATAGGAAAGAACAGCTTTGGCATTTCTACCAAAACCAGTTTTTGCCAAGCTAAAATCGCTTTGAAAAAGTATCTTCTTTTTCTTCATTAAAATATATCACCATTATCTAGCGGATCATCTGTTGATACCTTTTGAAACTCTTGTTGTGGTTTCTGGTATTTTTGTTTTTTTGTATTTTTGCTAGAGTAGTTTTTATCTTTAATTTCCCAAGCTTTGTGCAGCATATACCTTAGATGCTCTACAAGAACCATCGCTTCGTCTGCCCCCAGTGGAGCAAAAAACGCTTTACTGTTAGAAGAGTCTTCTGCATCTGTAAAGGTCGCTCTCCAAGAAAAGCTGCCAGCATACTGCCCCGTTGAAGCCTCAAGAGAAAACTGAACCACTTGATTCGGGCTTTGATGATAACCTTCCGTCTTTGTTTTTCTTAAAATAGTATTAATCAATCCGCCGATTTCGGTTTCGCTCAGTTTCATTACAGCTTTGTTGTTTTGATCAAACTGCGCGTTTTTACCCTTACTAGAGGCTGTTTTTTGTTTAATAAAAGTCGCAAAGAAATCGCCCTGATCATTTACATAAAATGAACATCCAGCACCTGTTACTTTGGCGTTTGGTTTATAAAACGTAATCATCTTATATTTTACTGTTTTTAATGTGTAAAATCAAATTTATTTTACTTCTGAGAGCTTTTTGTATATAACATCTTCTTGCTTACTAAGCCTTTCGACAAATACCACATCCCCATCTTTTGTTTGACCATCCACGATTATGATATCGCCTTCTTTGGGGAAATGACCTCTTTTATCTTTGCAGTATTTTTCTATTTTGTTCTCTCTTTTTGTATTAAAAGTAAAAACCTTTATCTCATCTTTTTCGTCACATAGATGCATCATTAAATAATCATTACCATTTCTGGACTTTCTTTT
>CEUT01147845.1_pt1 | contig 10564 bp, 14 predicted proteins | sample 531401 | NCBI WGS metagenome assembly CEUT01 (sample SAMEA2622821, study PRJEB7988) | marine metagenome | biome: marine biome (ENVO:00000447); feature: surface water layer (ENVO:00002042); material: "saline water (ENVO:00002010), including plankton (ENVO:xxxxxxxx)" | depth 5 m | reverse complement strand
TAATAAATTGTTAGGAGCATGCCCATCAATTAAACCACACCATTCTATAAACTCATGTGAGGTAGCAGCCGATAACTTTCTTACCTTTAGATTTACAAACTGACTTCTTATTAATCCTTTGTTCATGTATAACTGTAAACAACTAATCATATAGTTATCAAAGACACACCACTCTTCATCATCCCAATCTCCAAACATTAACTTATTAAACTCATCAAGAGGTGTGTAATGTTTTGAATAGTGTTGGTGTAACTCTAACTCCCACTTCCTTCTCTCAAAAGAATTTCCTGCTCCCTTGATTGCATAGTTAGTAGTGATTGCAATCTTAGGGGACTTAGCAAATGGTATCTTGATAGCATCCTTGTTCTTCTTCTCAAGAGTTAATCCTTCAGTTACTACCGAGAATAATCTTTCAAAGTCAAAGTGTTTCTTCACATCATCAAAGCAAAGTATCTGCGTGTCTGCTGATACAAGTTGGTATGCGAAACTCTTTTCAAATGCAAATGATTTACCATCAATCACTACAACTTTCTTCATCTTCTGTAGTGCATTGATAAACAATCCCTTACCTGTACCACCCTCGGGGTTGTCTGATATAACCTCATCATTTAATATTACAGCAGGACAATAGCTGAGGTTCTTATATCCATGCATCATGTATCCAAGCGTAGACTCCATTGACCTTGTTCTGCTCTCATCTCTTTTGCATATGTTGTTAATAAACTTTTGAAAGTCACAGTTGATTATAGAACACTTGTTAAAGTTCCTATCTATTACGTGGTCTTTCCATACGTAACCACCCAAGTCTATGTAGTCTATAGGTATCACATCTTCTTTATCTATCTTGACTGCACAGTTTTTGTAGTACAAGTATGAGGTGTCCTTAGTATCCTCTATAAAGTATACATCAATAGATGATAGCAGTGTAAGGAACTCATCCTTAAAGAAACGTGTGTTGTCTGCAAAGTAATTGTATATACTTATATCATCTAAGTCAATAAGATGATTGAGTATAAAATCTTTTATCTCTTTCTCTGATGTGTGGTCGATGAGGTTGTTGGTTACCTTGACAAACACATAGTTCTTACTTCCCTCGGGGCAATACTTATAGAATCCATTCTCCTCTAAGAACAACTTGAACAATACATGCACTATCTTTATTACTCCCTTGTCGTTCTTCGTCCAAAAGGTTTGCTTCTGATTATCTTCTTCAGCTTTATTTAATACTGAATCAATAACATTATCTTCCATCTCATTACGACTAAGCTCTTCTCTTATTTCTTTCTTAGATACACCACGTTTTAGTTTAACCTTAATGTTATTAACCTTTTCCTCATCCTCATAGTATTTGGTACCGAAGTTGTTGATGTTAGAATAAGCTGAGTCAATCGTTCTTATTATCTCACGTTGATTAAAATCTTTTGTGGAATATTGATTGAGTACATACTTAGCTAACTCTTTGTTGACACCAAAGTCATTGAATGCTGATGCAAGTACATAACAGTTTTGGTTTCGTTGTCCCTCAGTCATAGGGTATTTCTTTTTCCACCATTTAACTAAGATGTCTACTATTTTATTTTCGTCCGTGATAGGTATGGTTGCTATGTCTCTGTGCTTAACTACCTCTTTGTACTCAGGCTCTTCAATCTTATCCCATGTGCTTGCATTCTCGTTGATGTGTATCAATGGGTCATAACTTTCATAGCATACTCGTGATACATTCTTACATGTCTTGTCAAAGTATTCTGAATTGAAATATGTTTTAAGTGAATTAAAATAGTTGGTATGGTTTTCTTCATCTTGTGGTATCTTAACTAAGACCTTTAGTCCATTACCTGATGGCGATAAGAATACGGAGTACACATAATTGTTCTCACTGAATCCTTGCTTTGCTCCAAGTAAATCTTTCTTCTTGGTGTAGCCATCAAAGTCTAAACAAATCAAACCACTGTGTTCAAGTAGTGAGGTGTCGTTTCTTTTGGTAAACTTTCCTGAGAAACAAATAGCAGGTAGATGTTTCTTTAACTCTTGTCTCTCGGATTTGTTTGACTCAAGTCGTATGCTTTTAACTAAATCTTTACTCGCTCCGTTCTTAATTCTTTCTAATATCTCCCCTACATTTCTATAAAAGGGAGTGCTTGTGTCCTTAATAGACCTAAATATTGTGATGTTCTGTGTCATTTTTCTGTCCTTTATGTCGTTCTTATGTCGATTATTTTTTTCTAACTAACTGATTATCAAGTGTCCTGTCGATATGTCGATTATTTTCTTTCGTATATAAGGAATAAAAATAAATATAATAAATTATATATACTATATATGTGGAAAAAAATCGTCATAAGAAAAGGGGGTAGTCACTCCCCCTTCTCGTAACCAATTAACATACCGATTAGAATGGTAGTTCATCCTTCTCAGTTTTTTTTGGGGAACCTTTTTCTTTTGGCTCCCAAGTATCAAGCTCCACGTAATAGTTTCCACTACGTGCTTGATTAATATTTAGATTACACCATCCTTTCTTATTGTTCTCTTTAAGAAAAGAGATAGCGTCATCTACTTTGATATTAACATTACCAACTACAAAGTCGGGTGCGTTCTCTCTTCTCTTGAAAGAGAATCCGTCTGCAAAAATTTTATCTTCTGCCATATTATAATTTTAATTGTGTCCTAACATTATTAATTAACAGTTAGATAGGATGCGTAGGACAACCATCCCATCACACTGTATACTATAGTATATCTTCTATTATAAATGAATTGATGTCTTCACTTGGATTGTCCCCAAAGAATCTATTATAAACCTCGATAGCTTTATCCACCTTCAGCATTCCATTATGCACGAACTCTTCTGATGGTTCAAACACCCCAAGCATCTTTGTGTTCTTATCTATCACATAGAATACTAATGGTCTACCAAATAACTCTTGGTATATATAACACTGACTATCGTAGTTGTACTTACGTGCCGACCATTTGAAGTCGTTGATGTTTGATGTAGTCTTTAAATCGATGATACAATCCTCACATAATATATCAGCCTTGCCTTTCCATTGCATGCCTTTAATCATTCCTATTGCAGGTTTCTCATACTCATTGGCATCCTCTGTCATCTTATCAAACATAAAGATGTTTCCTCTAATGGTTTGAACCAAGTCTAATATATTGTTACACTCTTTATTAAGGAGGGCAACTTCCACCCCATGCTCTGCGATAAATTCCTTGTATGCTTTTGTGTTTCGAGAGGCTACATCCACACACAAAGTATCTGCTGCCTTTTCAGGCTCGAGCAATAGCTGATGGAAGTACCTTCCCTCTGCAAAGTTTTTGTTGTCGGGTCTGCTAATTCTAAACTCTTTTGGATTAGATAGTAGTGTACCTATGTCTGAGTTGCTTAGGTATTGCTTACCAAAGTCTCCATAGTAATTGCTATCGTCTTCTAACTTCTTTAATATGTCCTCTGTTTTCATGCTATTTAATTTTGAATTTCTTTTTCAACTCTGTCTTGTGCTTAGTGGTTACATCATACTTACGTTGTAACTCTTTAACTATAGCAGTCAAACCTTTCTCCTTGTTTACTGCTACATACTTTAGAACCTTATCCCAATTATCACTACCTATTTCAAGTTCGATAGTTGTTTTCTTTGGCGCAGGTTTCTTATCTTGATTAGCTATGGCATTGCTTACCTCATCGGCTGAAGCTACTGACGTATCTAATCCTATACCGAAGTTAGCTAATGCTCTACCCCAAGCTGAGGTCTCGCAGTTCTCTACGTAACTTGTCTTGTTAATAAAGGTACTACCCTTTTCTTCTTCAGCTAATCCTGTAGCCAATGCTCTACCTGTTTTGTCTGAGATGGTAGCTTTGATTAGTATGCTTGTCTCTGTTTTGTCTAACACCTCACTCACTAATGAATGGTCTTTGTAGTTAGCTCTAAAATGTTTCAGTCTTTCGTTAACCTCAACGTATTCTTTTCCTTTAATGTTTATTGTTTTCATTTGAATAGATATTTATTTATTTGTTTTATTACTCTTCGATAGTCGATAAGTATTTGCTTTCTTATTTTCTTCATAGACTTTATGTGCTTGTCATTCTTCCTTGTGTTAACCTCTTGCTTCATCTTCTTCTCTATTAAATCTAATCGTCTTCGATAGTTCAACAAGGTTAATCTATAGACACCTACCACCCATCCATTATCTAAGAATGTTTGGTACTGCTCACTTGTTATCTCTTCATAAAATAATCCTCCCTTTGTGGTATTGTATATGTGAACGTCATGCCCTTCCTTTGTTATCTTTATTCCTTGTCGGAGTCGTGCTTCATATCCCATGCCATCAAGGTTTATGCTTACCTCATCTGTGTTTGCCTGATTAAATATGTCATTTAATTTATACATTCTGATTGAATCCTTTTAACCATTTCTTTCCATTGAGAATTAGATGTGGATAAAAACTTAACCTTGTTGTATCCATGATAGATAGAGGAGTGACTGATGTCATACTCATTATCTTTCATGTACTTAATTAACTGTGCTATTGTCATTGGCGTTTCAATAGATAAGTAGTATAGTAAATGCCTTGCATCTACTAAGTCCGTTCGTTTATCCTTTGCAAACAATTCTTGTTGCTCAAGATAAAACTCTTTACATATGTGTGACACATACTTGTTGAATATTTTCTTATTCATTTGATTTAATTTTTGATTATACAATTCGACGCCTTGAGGCGTCACTTCCCTTTGGTGTATCTCATTATCATACACACCATTATATATATCCCCTTCTAACTGTTGGATATAAATGTCTTTAGTCCTTCCCATTGTTTAGTTTTTTATATTTACTAACGTGCTTCTCCCAATAGAACTCCTCCACATCTTTAATGTTATCTGACTGCACACTATCATCCCCTACTTGTTTGTAAAAGGTATTGTTCTTCAGTGCTTGTATATAAAATCCACCTACGTACACCACTACATCCGTGCAATCATCTCGAAGAAACTGTGGTTCTTCTGATGTGTATGTAGATGTGTAGTTAGAGTTTATTATCTTAGCTAAAAACTCTGTTTGACTATCTAAAAATCTTTCTCTTGGTATGAACCTACCGAAACTTTGGAAGTCCTCAAGCGTCATCTCGTCTGTCTTGTCTACATAGGTCTGTAACCTGCGTATAAATTTCCGATTGGGTTTTGTTTTGAGTTTCTGAAATAGAATCTCTTTGAATATAATGTTCATCTGTCCTTAATTTATTTATATTAACACTATAAAGATACTTAAAATAAACTACAATTCCAAGTAGTTTAATCTAAATCTTTTGGTTTACACATGAGTACGTTACCCACGATGGTTTGTCCTGCAAGTTTACTTGCGTATTCATTGACGGGTAGTCCAAAGATTAATCCTTCTTCGTTGACTATCATGATGTCATCATCGGTGAGTCGCACCAATTCAATGTACCCACCCACTGCGTCTTGCATTTGTTTAAGGCTATTCTCTTTATCAATAGCTACCTCTTCTATTGTTCCGTCTGTTTTAATCCACTTCATCTTATTAGTTTTGATTGTTATTAACTCTGTCGTAAGCAATCATAGACAGTATGCGTGTAGGTAGTACATGCATATCGTTACATTTGTCACAACATCTATCTCCTTCTTCACCCAAAGGAGCAGGGTTATGTCCTTTGTCCCATCCTGTGACGGGGCAAGGTTTTATTTCTTGGTTGCACAAACAACACTTTAGTTTTTCTTTCTTCATTCTATTATTTTTATTCCCATATTATAGGCTACTTCATCAATCATTTCAAAAATTCTCATAGATAGATACTCACTACTAAACACTTTATCAAGTACCTCTCTTGCTTCTTGTTGGGTACAATCCCAATTCATTTGTACATCCTCAATACACCACATATTACCTGCGTAGTATCCTCGTTGTTCAAGTATATTCCTCAAGTCTCTTGTCTCTATGGACAAAGAGTTTAGGTCTACGAATGTAGAGTACCCTTCTTTCTTTGCTTCATCCACCCAATGTTTTAGTTTGTTAGTTACTATATCTAATACCTCTCCGTCTGATAGGTATCCTTTAGACTCACTGTCCTCAGCATGCTTAGGACTCTCAATGAAATCTATTATCTCTTCCATTTGTTTTACTGTATAACTTTGATTCTTTTTCATAACTGTCTTGTTTTTAAATATTTAATGTAGAGTGTACAGTCAAAGCTGTCCCAATACTCTATCCAATCTGCGATGTTAGTTGCTTTCATCTTATTTGTTTTTTATCTTGTTAATTAACTTGCCAATCTTTTTTCCTGTAGGAGTGTCCTTATAATCGTGCTTCTCTTCTAACCAATAAAGAGTATCCAAAACTTCTTGTTTAATAAGTCCAATCTTTGCTTCCTCTCTACTTCTAAAGTATTTTGTGTTAGGATTCTCATCATGCATATCCTCTGATACCCAATCCCAATATGAATGTACTATAACCCCACCTTCGATAGTCCAATAGTCCTCTCCTTCAGTAAATGGGTATGGGTTTTTATTGTATTCAATTATAAAATGTATGACTGCAGTGTATGTATCTCTCAAGGAACAGGATGTGTAGCCCTCTTTAATTTGCGCAAGATTTTTGTTAAAGCAAAATGAATCACGTGTATCTATTCTTTTAAAGATGGTATCCACTACAGGTATTAACCAATCCCATGAGGTTTTAAATTCTAAGTCATTCACAGGAATCCAATCTCCACTATTATAAATTCTTCTATAGTATTCTCCGTTATTCTCTTCCATGCCCATGAACTCTGCTATTAATCTATTCTCCATGTCTAACATTTTTACAGGCTTGTCCTTTTTTTGTTTTTCTTTTTTCATAATTATCTTAGTTTATAAATTCTTATTTTGTATTTCAATATGTTCAATCTGAATATGGTTTTGTATCTGCTCATGGTATTTATTTTAAGATTATAAAATAGGGGAGAGACTTTCCCTCCCCATTCTTATGTGTGCGACGCCTCAAGGCGTCATCATTATAGGTAGAGGTTGTGCTTACTAACCTCATCCTCATTGAACCAACCACCACATGCATTGCAGTAGTACATATTAAACCCATCGTACTCAAGCGTACCTGAGTAACAATCAATACAGTGAGGGTTGACAAGTGTGTTGCTATCCGCACTGATAACCCTGTCTCTGTTCTCCCACTCCTCTAAAAAACTATCTGTGTTCTCTATCTGCTTAGGTGTTGAGGCAAAGAAGTTATCCTCTTGTTGCAGTTCAGTGGTGTCCTCCCATGAATCCCATGTAGTGTCCTTCTTTGGTTTTGAATGGTAACTTGGTGTGTTCCATGTGTTCCATGAACTACCCCATCCATAGTTGTACTTGGGTTGCGACTGCTTGTATGTTTGATGTAGCTTTCTATTGCCCACTTTCTCTTGTATGTTGAAGTATACCCAAGCCATTACAATGCTACCATCCTCCATCTTTATAGGTATCTTCTCACGTCTGTACCAATTAGGATGTGACTCCAATGAATCAATGTCCTTAAACACTGAGTCACTTACCTTGAACACATCAATGTCTACATTAAAGCCCACCCCTTTCTCATTGATGAGGTATGGCAATCCACTTATGACAAGAGGATATCTATCTGCTGTCTTACCTGCACCAACGTATCGTGATGAGGTTAGATACCAATTGTAATTGCTGTATCCTTTCTTCAGTGTACCATACACACCTATCACATTGTTCTGTAATACGTTCGCTTTTGAATACCATACCCCATCTTTGAAAGTATACAAGTGTCGGTTGTATATCTGAAAGGTCTTAGTCTTGGTATTGATACTGACAAACCTACTACTATACTTGGCGAGGTGCTTCTTCCATTTCTTACGTGGTATGTCCCCAAGTTTCTCAGCTAACACTCTGCTATCACACTTGATGAAGTTACCCATACCCTTGATAGTTCCGTTCATCATAAGCAGTTCATTCTTCTGCTTACCACATACGAATGGATGAGTATTATCTCTGTTCACTGCACCCACTGTTGCATATCTGAAGTGAGCAATGTATGGTCGTGTCGTATCAAGTATCTCCCACTCATGAGACTTGTGATAGGATACATCAAAGGTGTCCAACCATACTACACCCATACCATCAGGGTTTATTTCTGACGCGTTCTCTAAGGTGTCGCGACTAACCTTGTTTTCTTTTTGTTTAATAATAATTACACACATAATTGTAAATTTAATTTAATTTGTGGTACGAATAACGTGGTCGTACCTTCCACATATTAATGACGCCTCAAGGCGTTACTTCCAATTGTCTATCTTCCAACCAAACTGTCTGTTGTTTTGACGCTTGTTGTAGTAGTACAACTCTTTATCTATTGCACACTGTGTCCACCTACCTGTATTGTAAAAGTCTCCATCAAGAAAGGGCAATGCGTTGGCATCTATCTTGCCCTCGTTTAAGAATAGGTCAAAGCTTTTCGCATACTCCAATGCCTCATCTACTTTGCGGGTGTCATTGTTATACATCATCATTAGGATGGGACGTATCTTGGCATAGAACACTTTGTGCTGTCGTCTTGGATAGTTCACTGCGGTATCCATTAACTCATAGAACAACTCGTACCTCCTCATCATCTGACGAACGGATGTGAATCTGCTGACAAGTCTAAACTCAACTGTCCCATTTGCTTTGGCTAACGCCATGTTATACCTACCGTTCTGTCCATTGTAGGTGTAGTTATACTTTCTCATGTTCTTGGCTAACCTACTCTCCTCTTTCGTTCTCATGTTGAGGTTGCCATTGCAATAGGAGTTTCCGAGTCTTAGTCTATACAAGTACATGAGTATCCCACTGTACTTGCGTAACTTCTTGAGTAACTCTTGAGACTCCATCCCCTCACACGCCACTGTGATATGTCCACCACAATCTGCATTACTTGGACTCCATCTGTCGTCTATAACTCTCTCTGCTTGGTACATGAGGTTGTATATTTTCGTTCTCCAACTACATCGTGGTAGCAATGGTAGTATGTGAGTGACTGCCTCAGTCCCACAACTACTGTCTCTCTCGAAGCCACAAAATAATCTGTACTCATAGATAGAACTACGTGATATGTCCTCCTTCTCCACCTCCATGCCGATAGTAAACTTGGTTTCATAATCTCCACCCAAGTCAATGAGCGAGTCACGTTGCTCTCGTTTTCTTAGACCTGCAATATCTACTTTGTACTTGGTCTTGTTTAGTTTGAGGGGTGGTAGCTTACAATGGTAGTCCACTCTTTGTCCTCTTGTTGTGTCGCCTGTTAATTCATAGGCTATTCCATTTTGTTCACACATAATATTTGATTTGATTTAATTAAACAATATGACGCCTCAAGGCGTCATTACTTTTATTCTTCCGTTGCACCATTGGTTTCTGTTGGTAAGCTTTCAATGTTTGAATTGAATTGTTCCGTTGGTGACTGCGTCTGCTCAATGAATGAGAAGTCATCACACATATTCTCTAATACTGTATCTAATAGTTGGTCTTGTCCTTCCTCAATCTCCCTATACATACTACTACTCAACGCGAATGAGTGTACAGTTACCTCAATCTCATGGTCGTTTAAGTCAAGGTCATAGTCCCAATCCTCTACCCAATCATTTTCTTCTCGTTGAGACACCCAATCACTTACGGATAACTTAGCAAACAGGTCTGTAACGTACGCCTTAAAGTCTGCCTTAGTCATGTTGATTTGTCCCTCATTAGCTTGAGGTTCCTCAATCCTATTTAATAATTTAATCACTTCCTCTCGAGTGAATAATGTTTTGTGGAACACAGTCCCCATGTTCTCATCAAGTTTTGTTAGCACTTCTGCTATTGTCATTTTGTTTTGCATAATACATTTATTAATTGGTTACACTGCCAAAACCCCATGCCGTTGCTGACATGGGGCGAGATAAACGACGCCTCAAGGCGTCATCTATATTTCGTAGGCAAATGAGTAGTAAACCCTACGAATAATAACAATACAAATGTACTGTAAATAAACGACAATTCCAAGACAATTTGAAAGGAGTTATCCACAGCTTTTGTATGTGATTACTTTCTTTTAATCCTACCAATCTCATTTAGTTGTTTGAATTTCATTAACTTCTCTTCTATACTTACCACTATGCTCACTAAACTACTCGCCACTATTGTGGCTACTATCATTGTTGTTGTCATGACTTATTTGTTTTGGTATTTCGTTATCAATTCTTTTATCTGCTGAACATCCTTTTCGGGTATCTCTCTATACAACCACGATGTGCCGTACTTATAGTTGTTGTCATAATATATGTTTGCTCTTTGTAATTGTTCACACGCCCACTCATATGATTGGTATTCCCCCAAACTTTTAAGATACTTTGTTTGCATTGGAGTCCCTGCGTTCATGTCGTTCAGATGATGCTTCTTCCATAAACTTAGAATGGTTTGCACATCTTTATTGTTGGGATAATCTTTCGCTATTGTGTCTATGCATTGACCTGCCCTTTGATAGTCCCAATCGTCTATGTACTTATCATATTGATAGTCATACAATCCACTTGC
>CEUT01068100.1_pt1 | contig 10575 bp, 17 predicted proteins | sample 531401 | NCBI WGS metagenome assembly CEUT01 (sample SAMEA2622821, study PRJEB7988) | marine metagenome | biome: marine biome (ENVO:00000447); feature: surface water layer (ENVO:00002042); material: "saline water (ENVO:00002010), including plankton (ENVO:xxxxxxxx)" | depth 5 m | reverse complement strand
TATTGCTTACCTTCACTATCCATTATAAAAATCTCACCAAGTACTCTACCATATTTACCAACACCGTAAGATTTTAATCTGAAATATCCAGGCTTGCTGGATACTTCATTTAATAGTTGTTTATTTCTAGCCTTTGCAGCTAATCCTTTTTTCTTTTCATCCAGGTCTCGAGTTCTACTTTCCCAAGTATCAATTCCCATATATCTGATTCTTTTCTTAACCCATATATCAAAACCTACATCGATAAGAGCATCAATAGTATCACCATCAACCACTCTATCTAATTTTGCCCTGTAGATATACTTATCCATTAAAATGCAGCTCGTCTAATTCTATCCATTAAAAATTCTAGAATTTCATCATTTTCAAATCCTTCATCATACAAATCTTTTTGTATAATTTTTGCACCAATAATGACTTGTTTCATTGCTTTCATATTATGAAGTCCGTCCATTCTTTTTGCAGTTGCAAGATTTAATCTTTCATCAACAGATTCTCTTTTAGGTCCATGCTTTTTATATATATCTTTGAACTCCTTTTTAGCTTTAGGAGATAAATATCTTTCGATACCAAATGCATTAGCTGGTCCAATCAATGAAGCTATTCTACCTCTTAAGATTTGCTTACTATATTTTCTACCATAGGGAGACCTCATAATAAAATCCATCATACCCTGAGCTAAATCTTTTGACATCTTGATTCCTTCAATAGAAGTTGTTCTTCCTTTGATTACATCTGTCAATCCAGCCTTTGTAGATATTTCATTTATAATGTTTCTTAATTTCATGATTATCCTCCTATCTTTGCATATGTATGCATATCTGCTAGAGCTTTAAGTGCTTTCTTTTTAGCCTTTTCAAATTCTTTTCCATATCTTCCTGAACCACCACCTTTTTGAGCAAGGTTTGCCATTTGAAATATTTTTTTAATATTTTCAGCTTCTGGGTTCTTTCTCATTTTAGGTGCAGCTTCATTTGTTTCCTTTTCAGGTGAAAAAGCTTTTTGCGATATTATTGTTTTTAATTTCATTATTTCTCTCCTACGATTCTAGACATTAATTTTGGATAACCTGAAACTACTAGTAAATTCTTAAGCATTTTTTGTAATACTGTTTTATCAGAACCTTCAGCCGTTTTAAGTTCATGTTTTATATGATTGACAAATGCTTTACAGTTAGACTCAAATTCTTTTGCAAATTGTCTGTCCATTTCAGCTTCTGTTAGTTCTTCATTTTGTTTTCTAATTTTTTTACCAGCCTTTACAGCAGCTTTATAAGATTTAGACCGTGGGTCTGACTTTTCACCACGCTTCTTTTTAGCATGAATGTTTGCCCAAAGACCCTTGTTCTTTTCAGTAATTATGTCTTGTAGTTTCATTATACTATATCTTTTGATTCAATTAACGTATATGTAAAGTTATTACTCCACTTATCTCTAGCAACTCTACATATATCCAAAAATTCATGCCAATCATCATTAGCTGCAATTACTTGGCAACCTGCACTCCACTTGTCTACTTGGCTAGATTTTCTTCCTCCCCATTTTGTAGCTCTATGGATATTGATTCCAAATAAACCTGTTTGTGTATTGTTATCATCTAGGTCATATTTATCATCACGATTGTTGTCACGATAAACTGTCACTGGTCTATGTTGACCTAATGCTTCATATCTTCCTTGATGTAATCTGATTTTATGAGAACCTTTATATTGGCCTGGCTTTAATACTGCCACGCCTTCTTTTCTCATTATATTTTCTACCCAGTGTGTTCCTGGGTCTGTTGTACAATCATAACAATAAAATTCCCATTCACCTTCACACTTAAATGAAATTGTTATTTTGTCATCGAATTTATTTGTAACTTCGTTACCTGTTTCAGAATTTCTGATTCCAACAATGTTGACATTATAGTCACCATTTTCAAACCACTTATAGCCTTTTGATTTAACAGCCGCCTCTACCTGTTCTCTTGTGATATTCATTTGTTTGTTCTCCTAAAAACATATATTATTATACTAAAATAAATATCAATTCACTGGTATTAAATAAGATTTACAAGGGTTTTATCTATCCAATGTTGCACACCTGATAGTGTAGAGACCAAAACTTTGTCATTTACAACATTTTCAACTTTCAATATATCTTTAGGATATAATGCACCTTTGTCTGTAGTAACAATTGCAGTGACCTTTACACGTTTTCCTATATTATTTCCGCTTATTATACTTGTCATATTTTACACCACTTTTTACTAATTCCAAAGCACGTTCTTCAGCATGCTTTTTACTTTTGAATTTTTCTTCAAGTACATGTTTTCCATGAAATATACAAATGTTAGTTGTTCCACCAACTGTAGATATTTCTCCAGTAGACCTGTTTTTTACCTTTTTAGGTAATGTAAACTTTTGCCTAATGTCTAAATATCCAATCTTACTTAAATAGCTACCGTATTTCATCTTATTCTTCTGTGTTGACATATCATATATAAATATATAAATTAATGGTTAAACTCTTACTTTAAGTTCAGCAATTGCCGATAAAAACTCCGAAACACTCATTTTTTTTCCCTTATCAGTTTTTATGACAACTTTATGTAATTCATCTGGGTGCTTATCTACCATTTTCATTAAAGCCGTCATACCTTGCTCACCCCAAAAAACTCCAAAGCTATTATCAGTACCTAAACTAATTGGTTCATCACTATCATATATTAAAAAATACTCTGTCATTTTTTAGGTCTATACTTTTTTATTAAATCCAATGCTAATGAATCATTATCTTTACTTAAAATATCAACATTTGATATTACACAATGTCCACCAATACCACTTTTTGATGGTGGGTATAATTGTGGTCTTACAACGTGAGGCATATCAAGATTCTTATAACCTTCATTGTATGTTTCTGTCCATTCATCTATAGTATCAAAACCAACACCATATTTTTCACACATCTTATTCATTTCACCATGCCAAGCAATACACAAACCATAATAAGTTGTACTTAAAAGTTTTGCCAATTCAGTTGACCTTGAATCTGGCCAAAGAGAATAATTTATTCCTAAAGAATTATAATGTTTAGCAACTTGTTCACCTAATGAATAATCATTATGACCTATAAATTTGTAAAATGTTTCAATACCTTGTTTAAGGTTTGGGTGTACACCTCTAACTGGAGAATGCACAGCATTTTTTATTTTTTCAGTTGTACCTACTGGTACTGTTGAATGAATAATTACAATCTTTGCATTATACTTTTCAACATAATTATTAACCACATCAACAAAATCTGGTAATTGTCCTGGTATACAAATATCTAAAATGTCTACATTACCAGTTATTTCTCCATCAATATCACGTGTCTGTGGTGTAATATCTTTGGCCCTATACACTTCATAAAGAGAAGAACCTATTTCACCTAATCCTATTATTGCTATGTTTTTCATATTCCTAATTCATTACGATAATTTTTTATCCAAGATGGTAAATCACCAGTTGGATTCCAACCTAAAACATTTCTTGCCTTTGTATTGTCTGCCAAAGTTTCAAATGGCTCAATTCTTTTTTCACCATACTTTACTGGCCTATCAAACATTTTTGCCAATTCATTAACCGAAAAGTTGTCTCCGTTTCCAATATTAAATACATTACCTTCTAACCTATCAGCGTGTAAACCTGCAAGTATATTGGCTTGGCATACATCACCAACATATGTAAAGTCTCTTCTTTGTTCTCCATCATTTACAATATTTAATTTTTCACCATTTAATGCTTGTTCAGTAAATACTGCAACCACAGTTTTGTATGCTCCTTCAAAATTCATTCTTTCACCATATACATTAAAATATCTAAGTGAACATGTATCTAAACCATAAACTTCCGTAAACATTTTACAATATTGTTCACCAACAAATTTTTGTAACCCATAAGGTGACAGTGGATTTGTAGGGTCAGTTTCTAGTTGAGGCATTCTTTCTGCATCTCCATAAGCTGAACTACTTGCACTATATACTACACGTTTTACACCCGCCTTATGTGCAGCAAACAATACATTTAATGTACCTGTAATATTTGCATCATTAAAAGGTAATGGATTTTCAATTGATGGTTGTACTCTTGCCAATGCAGCTAAGTGAAAAACAACTTCCACACCTTTCATGGATTCTTCAAGTAATTTAATATCTGAAAACATATCACAAAGCACAAACTTTGCTTTTTTATTTATATTTTTTTCATGGCCTGTTGACATATTGTCAATGATTGTTACATCATATCCTCTATCAATTAGTTTATCAACTAAATTTGAACCAATGAATCCTGCACCACCCGTTACTAATACTTTCATATATTTGCTCCTAATTTTTTATCATACTTCTTTACTTCAGTAGTATTATTTGTTCTATTATTTTCATGCATTCTATACTTATACAATGGAACTGGTAAATTGTAAATCTTATATGATTTATTAAATCTACTCAGTAAATCGTGACCTTCTCTCATCTTAAAGTTTTCATCATAGAAACCTATTTCACATAATGATTCATATGTAAACATTATTCCACAAGCAACAGGTTCTTTTTGAGATGAATGTCTACTAAGTACTTCACCTGTTGGTCCAACCTTAAAATAGTCACATGCAACTCCTTGATAAAAAGTATCTTCACCAGATACCTTTGGACTTGCCGATAAATTAATATCTAAAAATGTAGATAACATATACAAGAAATCACTTGATACATAATCATCACTATCAACTCTAACAAAATATTTTCCTAATGATGCTGACAATATTTTATTTAATGATTTAGGCAATCCTAAGTTTTCTTCATTATTGATTAACCTAATATTTATAAAATCCTTAAAGTTATTACAAATATAATCTAATCTTTCACAAGGGTCATCATTTACTATAACAACTTCAAAATCATCCTTTGGTATTGTTTGGGAAGATAAACTTCGTAAACACCTATGTAACCAATCTTTTTGCTTATAGCAGCAAATAGCAACTGTTATTTTATACATTTTGTTATCAATCCCTTTCTTTCTAATACTTTTGAACAACTTAAAATTTGAGTAAAACTAAAGTTACTTAATTTTGCAATATCAAATAATGTATGATGTCCGTCTGAGTAATTCATTATCCACTTATATGCTTTAATATCATTTTCTAATGTTGTTGCACCAATTTTATTATATAAACCTCTCTTTCCAAAATTAGGTTCACATCGTAGATTTGATGATAGATACCTATAATCTTTTTCTAATATAACTATAATTTTTGAATAAATGCTATAAATTTCATTTAATTTCTTTTCTGATATAAAATCAATGTTATCATCAGAGTTATGATACTCTGAAAATTCACCAGGTGGTGTTCTCATAAGTGTACCTATAGGCATATCAAAACCTGGAGAACTAAATTGTCTTTCATCACTACCTAATGGTGAATAATCTCTAATATATGAATAATCATAATCTTCTAAAACATGCTGTACTATGTCATCTATAATTGAACCACTTCTTGTCTTTTTATATGTAACAGGTCCATTATCACCTGCACAAGTAGTAACAAAGCCACCAACATATTTACCTAAATGTTTTTGATTTTCATGTAACCAACATATTGCACCAATAGTTTCTGGAATAAAAATAAATCTATATGTATAGTAATTTTTTGTTTTTTCTAACTTTTTAATTAATTTAGTATGTATTGCTGGGCCACTTAAATTATCATTGCACATTGATGGGTGACACAAATATGTACTAAATAATATTTCTTCATTAGACTTTCCTGGAATTACAACTTCACCATAATTAAGATGTCCTGGTTCCAATGTTGAATCAATGTATGCATGGTATTTACAATCAGATTTTTTTATGTCTTTATATTTACCAGCCTTTCCAACAATTCCAGCTTGTGTACTTTCATAATCTGCCATTTGTAGTCCTGAACAGAATCCCCAATCTCTCTTATAATATGAAGTTCTATATGGTATTCTTTTTGGCATAATTCCAACATAAAGTTTTTTATAAAGTTCTTCCCATGATAAGTGTTTATCAACAGGTTCACTATATCCCATAACATGTAAATTACTATTATTAAAATCAATGAGTTTATTTCCAAACGGGTCTTTTACCCATGCATCACGAATATTCCATTCATTTGGAACAACCCAGTCAAATACTTTAGTACCTGATGGCACTGAATGTATTTTCATTTTAGTATTAAATTTTGATGAAATAATTTTAAGAGACTTTCTCAAACCTTCACCAGTAATACTTCTACATATTGGATATAATTCATTAATTAATTTTTTCATTACTACTTCTCAAATATTAAATCCATGCTATTTCTCCAAAATGGAAATTTAACATCAACACCAAAAAGCTTTAAGTAAAACTTTACATGGTCAACTACAGGATTTGAGTATGGAGAATCAATGTATGGGTATCTTTTTTCAACTAACTTAAATCCAAAGTTTTTCATTGCTTGCTCCAACCAAATATCAGATGGAATGTAATAATTTGTTTCTGGGTAATCAAGAAATGGAAGAGTTTTCCATAACTTAAAATATAAACTATTTGCATTTGGTGTTGCTAAGAAAACAACTTTTCCACCCTTCTTTAATGATTCATATGCCTTTTTCATATAAAGAAATGGCGTATCTACATGCTGAATAGTACCTCTAAAAACTATAGTTGAAAAATAGTTTTTTGAATTAAAAAGATGTTTATTGAATTTTATACCATTCTTTTTTGCAACACTTTTTGCATGGTCTGAAATCTCCATTCCATAATATAACTTTTTTCCAAGTCCCATACCTTTCCAAAATTTAATCATTTCACCAGTTGAACATCCAACATCTAAAAATGCATCCGGGTTTCTATCAATATGTTTGATTACAAAATTAAACTCTGATTCAAATGATGCCATTCTCTTATCATCATTTCCGTTTCTATTTTTGAAATAATCTTTATTAAATACTGTATTCATTTTCAATTGTCTTTATTTGCCCAGTCTTTATTAATAGGTCAAGATAATGCTTTTCTTTTTCTGGGTCATGTTCTTTTCCATCAAATACTCTATCACTTTTTCTATTATCTTCAAAGTAATGCATATTTTCATGAGTAAAGTAACAATCAAATCCATGAATATAAACTTCATCATAATTATCAATTGCCCACTGAATAGTTAATAGTCCTGTAGTTGCCCAGGGTCCATTAGGTGACATTTCAATATCCAAAATTGAGTTAATTCTTTCTTCAACATTTTTTTTGATTACTACTGATGGTAATGATTTCTTAAATGCTTGAAAATCTAATTTAAGATTATCCACTATATGTTCATATTTGAAACCTGGAGTTGATATTACTAGTTTGCCAATATTATTAATATCTCTTTGTGTTAAATTATATGGGTCATCCATGTATTCATATACCCATTCATCACTTAGTGACCAAGTATCAACACGCTCGCCAATAAATTCTTCAAACCCATCTGTCTTAAATCTATTTACTCTTACAACTTCATCAAATTTAGTGTCTATTATTTTACCAAATTTTTGAGTTAATACTCTTGGTGAGTTTCCTATGATAAGTATTTTTTGCATAACTTTACAATCGACTTTAACGCTTTTGTTTGACTTTCTACAGTTGCACCAGCAACGTGTGGTGTTATAGTTAAATTATCATATTGTCCATTTATATTAAATAGTTCAGATTGCTTTAAGTTTTCAATGTTTTGTTCATTACATAAAACATCACAACTATAGAAAATTTTTCCATTTTTAATAAGTGTACATATATCTTTTTCTTTAACAACTTCTCCTCTAGCAGTATTTACTACAACCACTTTATCTTTTGCTGTTGAAAGAATTCTCTTATCTATCATTCCTGTAGTCTCATCTGTTAAATAACAGTTTATTGATATTACATCATATTTTGATAAATCCCTTAATGATTCAATATGATTTTTTGATGTGACATCTATATATGGGTCATACCAATCAACATTCATTTCAAATGCTTTAGCATACCTCTTTACTTTTCTACCAATTCTTCCTAGACCAATTATCAATATATTTTTACCACTTAATTCATTTGACCTTAAAAAGTGTTCATTTACAGAATCTCTCCAATCACCAACATATTCAATTGCAAGATTAAACTTTCTAAATGCATTCATTATATGTAACCATGTAAATTCTGCTGATGCTGTTATTGATTCTAAACCAATTCTGTCATCTAGTAAACAAAATGTTTTTACATTTCTACTTTCTAAATATTTAGTGTCAATGTGATTTACTCCAGTTGATGGTGTACCAACAACCTTAAGATTTTCAAATTTACTAAAATAATCTTTACCTAGATATTGTTCAGTACCAGGATTTACTATAAGACATTCTGGATTTTGAGATTCTCTTATATTGTTGTCTTTCATAAAATCTTTCAAATATAAAAAATCAGTAGGACAATCTATTCTTACTTTCATTATTTATTCCCTAAAATTATTTCTGCAAGTTTTAAGTCATGCATGGTATCAACATTTATTGATGAGTCATCATCCATAACAAAGGCATAACATTTTTTACCATGTCTTGAAAAATCATTAACTATACAATCACGAGTCATTGCATATATTGCACCATTTCTTATATAGCATGGTTCTAAATCTTGTCGCCTACTACCTTCACCTTCTGGAAACTCTTTACAAAAATCATGTAAAAGTCCGTCAACTATTCTTTTCATTCTAACTGGATGTTTGTCTTGCATTTGGGCAACAGATGTAACACTATCATAATCATTTGAAACCAATATATTTACAGCATCAAAAATATGTTGACTATTTCTTAGTGGAGATACGCATGGTAGTTCAACAACCCAATCATATGTTGTATCATAAATTCTTTCACATTCTAATACAGCATGTTTTAACGCATCTCTTGACCAAACAGTATCTCCAGATAATTCTTCTGGCCTTAAAAACGGTATTTGTGCACCTGCTTTCTCAGCAACATCTGCAATTTCTTTTGAATCTGTACTTACGATATATGGACTAAATAATTTTGTTTTTAGTGCTGCTTCAATAGTATATGATATAAGTGGTTTCCCATTTACTGGGTATATGTTCTTTTTTGGTATGCCTTTTGAACCACCACGTGCTAATGTTACACCTAATATATTTTTGTTATTCATTGTTAAATCTTCCGTGATAAATATTTCTTACTTCTTCTTCAACAGGTAAATAATCTCTTGCAACATACTGTTGAGCAATTGCTTTATTGTCAATCCATGCCTTAAGACTTTTTAATTCAGGTGGTGTAATTGCAAATTGATTATCTCTTCCAGGTAAAGATGTATCTGTTGTAAAATGTTTTTCAATAACATTTATTCCATACTCCATTGCAAATTTTGCAACATCAGTACCTAAACAATGGTCGCTATAACCAACAGTTGGACATATCCCTTTCAATCCAAAAATTTTATTTAAGTTTGCATCTTCAATACTACAAGGATAAGATGATACACAATGCATTAAAAATAGTGGTTTATCAATTAAATCAACACTATTACAAACTTCTTTTAATGTTGTTGCACCTGTTGACATGTAAATAGATTCGAAGTGTTCATTGCAAAATTTAACAAGTTCAATATTTCTACACTCCATACTTGGAATCTTAACTGTCTTAATACCTAAATCAACTAAAAGTTGTGCATCTGCAATACTAAATACTGATGACATAAATTCAATTTCAACTTCTTTACAATAAGATATTAACTCTTCATGATTTTCACGAGTTAACTCTGCTTTTTTATATATTTCAATTCTTCCGTCCTCATTCCAAGGTCCTGGTTTTAATCTATCAACCGACCATGTTTGAAACTTTGCAAAATCTGCACCTGATTCTTTTGCTGCTTTAATCATTTCTTTAGCAAGATTCATATCTCCCATATGATTCCAACCTATTTCAGCGATTATCTTTGTCATCAATTTTCTCCTGTATTTCTTTAAGTTCTGCTATTAACTTTTTTAGTTCACGCTTATGTCCTTCTAGTGTCCAACCATCTAATCTGTTTGCATGAACAATTTCAAGTTTAAGAAATTCTATTCTTTCTTGTATTTTATTAATTCTTGACATTTATTAACTCTCTTTCATATGTATCTAAAGATTTTATTTCAATATCAAATATGTCGTATTTCATATGACCAACCTGTCCACTGTCTGATAATATATTTGATAGCATTGTTAAAAAGTTAAATCTTTCTTGTGTACTTAAAGTTAATGCTGAAAATTTTACAATGATATCTTCAGACGGTTTGGATGATATATCACTTAATTTTGAATTTAAGTCATATGATGTATTTTTGTCTTCAAGACTAATATATTTACTTATAATTTTACTATCACAATATAATTTACTACACCAAGGTTCAATATGATACAATAATTGCACAGATGCATCATTACAATCATCAACCACAAATGCAATGTTATATTTTTTTGACACTATAGGTTTCATCATTTTATCATGTTGAACACCTGTTCCCCACTTTCTAATAAACTCCCTAGTTGAAT
>CEUT01021990.1_pt1 | contig 10575 bp, 10 predicted proteins | sample 531401 | NCBI WGS metagenome assembly CEUT01 (sample SAMEA2622821, study PRJEB7988) | marine metagenome | biome: marine biome (ENVO:00000447); feature: surface water layer (ENVO:00002042); material: "saline water (ENVO:00002010), including plankton (ENVO:xxxxxxxx)" | depth 5 m | reverse complement strand
GAACCTGCAAGTTGGGCATTTGTGATACCACTTGCTTTAACAGTAACTGCACCAGAAGACACGGCAAAGTCAGCACTTGCAAATGAGGCGATACCTTTATTAGATGTAGTTGCGTCTTCACCAGCAATTGTTAACAAATTACCTGTGATTGTAGTATCAACACCTTCACCACCAACAACACTTAATTCATCACCTAAATTAATGTCGAAAGTGTTTGAACTTTCATCACCGATTGTAATAGATGAATTTGATAATTTAGAATTTGCTATTGAACCTGCGAGTTCGGCGTTAGCAACACCACCATCTTTAATAGTTACTGCACCTGAAGAAACACTAAAGTTATCAGAACTAAAAGATGCAACACCTTTGTTTGAGGTAGATGCATCTTCACCAGCGATTGTAATTTCATCATTTGAAACTGTTGTATCAATACCTTCACCACCAGAAAAAGTTAATGTATTACCTGTTGAAAAACTATCATTTGATCCACTATCGGCGGCAAGTGTGAAACTTGTGTCAATAGAAACCGAACCACCTAATGACACACCTGAACCATTTATGGTTATTGATGAGTTTGCGAGTTTGGCATTAGCAATTGAACCTGCTAATTGGGCATTTGTAATACCACTTGCTTTTACTGTTACAGCACCTGAACTTACTGCAAAGTCATCTGAACTAAATGAGGCAATACCTTTATTAGAAGTTGTCGCATCTTCACCAGCAACAGTAAGTAAGTTTCCTGATATTGTTGTATCAACACCTTCACCACCAATAATACTTAAACTCGTACCAAGAGTTACATCAAATTCATTTGATGATTCATCACCAAAAGTTATAAAATTATTAGCAAGTGAACTAACATCAATATTTGTAATTGTATTATTATTAGCATCTATGGTTTTATTTGTTAATGTATCTGTAGTATCTCTTAATACTATTTGACCTGTTGCATTAGGGATTGTAACTGTTCTATCAGCAGTAGGATTTGTTACAATTAAAGTTGTTTCATTTGCATCTGCTGAAGATCCTTCAAATACAAATCTATCAGTTACATTTATTGAACTTGAATCTATACTTGTTGTTGTACCTTGAACAGTTAAATCACCAGTAACTATTAGACCTTCTGCAATTGTTATTGTTGTTGAATCACTTGTTGCAAAAGTCGTGCCATCTAATGTGATTGTAGATGATTGTATTGCACTAGTGCCATCACCTAATAGTAAAGCATTTGCAGTATGAGAGGTTGCACCTGTGCCACCAAAAGAAACTGCTATTTTTTCACCAGTTTGAAATTCTGCTAAACCTGTTGCTGTAGTGCCACTAAAGACACCTCTTACTGGTATTTTATCTGTCATAGTATCTCCTAAAAACTAAACATATTTGTAGCACCTTGAGTTGTGCCATCTGATTTTAAAAAATTTAACACTGGTATATCTCTCGCTTTCATATCTAAGATTGCATTTGCTGTGCCTGTTCCACCTGCGTTGCTAAAAAAGGGTACAGGTATGACTGGTTGGTCATTGTCGTTAGCAAAACTAACTCTCTTCGCTGTGCCCAATTGGTCTTTAACTTTTGAACCAGTTGGTAAAGTTACACCTGATGCTGACAATGACAACTCACCTGAACCATCTGATGAAATAGTTGCACCACCTATATTTATAGTATCGGCACCCACAAACAAGTTTCGCCATCTTTTATCTGCTGAACCTAAATCATAAGCATCATCAACATCTGGAATTATATGACCAGTACCTACATTTATAGTTACAGTAGGACCTGAAACTGCTGTGCTAATACCTGAACCACCTAAAAAACTAAAACCATCACCTAAAGATACATCAAAATTGTTAGAACTGTCATCACCAAATGTGATTGGATCATCTGAACCAACTGTAATAGAACCACCTAATGATACGGATGAACCATTTATTGTGATAGATGAATTTGATAATTTTGAATTTGCTATTGAACCAGCAAGTTGTGTATTAGTTACTCCACCTGATTTTATTGTAACATCACCTGAAGAAACTGAAAAGTCATCTGAACTAAATGATGCAACACCTTTTGCAGAAGTTGACGCATCAGATCCTGCAATTGTTACATTAGGACCTGAAACTGTAGTGTCTATACCTGAACCACCTAGAAAACTTATACTAGTTCCTAAACTAACATCAAATTGATTTGAACTATCATCACCTATGGTGATTGGACTCTCTGTGCCACCTGTTGACACAGAACCACCTAATGGAATTGCAACACCATTTATCGTTATGGAAGAATTAGCAAGTTTGGCGTTTGCAATTGAACCTGCTAATTGGGCATTTGTAATACCACCTGATTTAACTGTAACAGCACCTGATGATACGCTAAAATCATCACTAGAAAATGATGCTATACCTTTATTACTTGCCGTTGCATCTTCACCAGCGATAGTAATCTCATCATCACTAACTGTGGTATCAATACCTTCACCACCAGAGAATGTTAATGTACTGCCTGTGCTAAATGAGTCATCACTACCACTATCTGCGGCGAGTGTTAATGAGGTGCTTATGGTTGTAGAACCACCTAATGAAACTGCTGAACCATTAATTGTAATTGATGAATTTGCCAATTTACTATTAGCGATAGATCCTGCAAGTTGGGCATTTGTAATAGTGCCTGATAATGATGATGTAGGATAATTTGTAGCATCTGACAAGTCAAATGCTGGTGTCGTATCAGATCCACCTAACGCTAAACTAACACCACCAAAATTAATACTTGAATTTGCTAATTTAGAGTTAGCGATTGAACCTGCTAATTGGGCGTTTGTTATTGTTCCTGATAAAGATGATGTTGGATAATTTGTAGCATCTGATAAATCAAACGCTGGTGTTGTATCAGAACCACCCAAAGATAATGAAACACCACCATAATTTACAGTTGAATTTGCTAATTCGGCATTTGCTACACCACCATCTTTAATTGTAACAGCACCACTAGATACTGCAAAGTTATCACTAGAGAATGATGCGACACCTTTGTTAGATGTACTTGCCTCTTCACCTGCAATTGTTATAGTATCATCTGATACTGTTGTGTCAATACCTTCTCCACCTGTAAAAGTTAATGTGCCACCTGTGGTAAAAGTATCATTACTACCACTGTCGGCAGAAAGTGTTAATGAAGTATTGATAGATGTTGAACCACCTAATGAAACTGCTGATCCATTTATTGTTATTGAAGAATTTGTTAGTGCTGAATTAGGTATATTTGTTAAAGTAGAATTTGAACCATCAATATTTGCAACTAATTCACCAGTTGTGATTGTTAAATCACCTGTAGATGAACCAGTAAAAGAACCTGTACCAACTTTAAATACATTTGCACTCTCATCAAAACCTATGAATGCATTCGCATCATCACCTCTTTCGATAACAAGACCAGCATCACCACTTGCACTTCCTGTTGTGCCTGTACCTAATTCTACGAATTTATCTTTGATTGTCGTATTTGTTGTGTCAATGGTTGTTGTAGTTCCACTTACTGTGAGATTACCTGCTATGGTCACATTGTTTGGTAAACCCACGGTGATTGTGCCTGAACTTTCAGATACTTCAACTTCGTTGTTAGTACCAGAAAATGTTAGTGTGCCACCTAGAGATATATCACTTGTGTTTGAACCATCAGAAACTGTAACACTTGAATTTGCTAATTCGGCGTTTGCGACACCACCATCTTTTATTGAAACAGCACCAGATGAAACGCTAAAATTATCAGAACTAAAAGATGCTTTACCTTTATCAGAAGTTGTTGCATCAATTAATGTGCCTTCGAAAGAACTAAAAGATAAACTACCTGAACCATCTGTTACAAGTGCTTGACCAGAAGTTCCGTCTGATGCAGGTAATGTAAAAGTATCACTTGAGGTAGTTTTTTTGATTGTTGGTGTTGTTATTAAATTTGTCGATACTGATGTTATCGAGGCACTTGATGAAGTTAATGTATTTATTGTAAGTGCAGATATAGAACTAACTGCTGTAAATTTGCTAGTAGAACTAACAAATTGAATTAAATCTTGATCAGATACACTAGAAACTGAAACATCTGTTAAACTTGCAAAAGTAGTTGATACTGACGCACTAGGCGTAGACACTGATACTTTTTCAGGTCCTGAATTATTATTACTTCCAATTGTTGCAGTTAGTTTACTACTACTTATAGTGCCAGTCGCCATGTAATACCTCTCTCAGAGGTATTTATATGATTTAAATGGTAACTGAAGGACTAACTGTGACTATGCCCTCTATGACTCTTGTGATAGTGCTATCTGATGCTCTTAATATTTCAACATCATAAACATATCTACCACTCTCTAAAGCATTTGTTTGATCAGCAGTCAATTCTAATGTTATAACACCTGTGCTAGGTGTTGCTATGGTACAAGTAAAATTCGTCCTATCATAAAAAGAACTATCGTACCCCTTTGCTAAACTGGCACTTGCAGAATAACCAGTCAAGTCAAAAACTGAACCCTCACTATCTTTAACTGTTACATCAGAAGTAAATGATGAACCTTGCTCAACTCTTAGATTTGCTATTGCCGCCATTGATACCTTTTTCTATTGATTGATCATAATATGATTTTAAGACTGTAATTTTTTCTAACTCTGCTAAATGTCTAACTTCAGAATTTAAAACCTCTTGTTTTAGTATGAACCAGTTAACTACGCCAGTAGATAATTCACTTTCTTTATATTCTTTACCTTTAAATTTAAATGTTCTTTCTTGCATGATACCTCATTGTTTTAAATAATCCAACTCAATCGGATGTTCTTTTAATTGTTTTAACCATTCTTTAGCGTTTAGTTTCCAAACAGTTTGATTAACACCACGATATTCTATATCGTCTGTTTTTTCTACTAACCCCATATTACTCCACACCCTCATAGCGAAATTATGAACTTTTTTTGTTTTACCAGTTTCACTAGGGTGTGTTGTGATAAACATATTACTATTTATACCACACCATTCTATCATTTTTGGAATATAAAATTGAGCAGTAAAATGTTGATGTTTTTTAAATTGACTTGCTTGACCAATAAAATTGTAACTAGTATGTTTTTCTAAAACGCAAGTGCATACTAACACTCGAAAAGAATCTTTTTTATATTCATCAAAAGAATGTGCAACGACAGAACCCATAGGTATTAAATCTCTGTAAAATATCCATGTATTATGTTTTTTATATTTTTTAAATCTATCCCAAATTCTTTTCTGAGAATTATTATTAGTGTAACCTTTTTCTTTACAATCTTTGTAAAATGATGATAAATCTAAATCTTCATCAAACTCAACTAATCTAAACATATCTTCTCTAAAGTATCATAAGCATCTAAATTTACACCTAGAAAAAATTGATATAAATGATTTTGTCTTGCTAATCCCTCATGAAATTTAGAAACATCAATTAAATATATTCTACCTGGTTCTAGATCTCTCATTTCTATATCGTCTATTTTCAATACGATTTTATCTGAAGTTGTACCCCAAAGTCTAAAATGATTTGCTGGTAATTCAATATCTCTGTGTCTTGTAAAACCTGCACTATAATTCCATTTTAATATTGCTGATCTAATCAAGTATGGATAAAGTTCTCTAAGTGGTGACAAAGATTCCATCATACAAGCGACTGTCTTTTCTTTTATTTCAACATCCATCAATAGTTTACCTGTATTGAAATACAATTCATCTAAAGGTTGTATTGTATCATCAGGTTCATCTATGACACCTGTTTCATTTACTAAAGGTAAACCCCACCTTTGTCCTTTATCAGTTTTGTTACCCCATTTTTGAAAACATGTTTTGAATTGTTGTATCTCATTCAAAAAATCAACAACATTTATTTTGAGTTTTGTTTTTCTCAATGGTTGATTGTATAATTTTTTATATTTTCTAATACCGATAGTAGGTAAACTAAAAAACTTATCATAAAATTTCTTTGCCACACTTTTAGGATAATTTTTTAGCATGTCATCATTTTTCCAATATTGTTCAAATTTATTCATGAATAAGCACCTACAATATGAACTCTGTCAGACCAACCTAAGTTTAACGCCGTGTGATGTTTTGTTGTATCCATTTCGTATAACCAACCTAATTGTTGCATTGTGTATAATTTTTTTTCTATTATAAAGAAACATTCGTCATTTGTCAATAGTGGAATGTGTAATCTTTTTGTTTCGTCTTTATGATAAGAATATGCTCTTCTCTCAGATGTTAATTTCATAAATCGCCATTTTGTAGTATTATATTTTTGATTCACTCTATCAATAACTTCTGCCACATAAGTATTTTTAAACCACTCATTCATTAAGTTTAAATCTGCCTCAGGTATTCGTATATAATCTTCATTAAATTTATTATCAACCAAAACATTATTACCATCAGATGAAGTAATAGCAACTTGATTCTGATCATAAGAATTGTCTTCAGGTATTTCTACTTGATTGTAATCAATTAATAATTGTCTGTAATCAAAAGAAATGTCAGTTTTTATCACTGGTTGCATTTATTATTTTCTCCTTTACAGTTTCAAAATCATCATCAAAAATAGACAATTTAAAAAGTAATCTATCCTCTGTGTCATTTTTAACACTATGTAGTTTTTGTGTATTTAACAAACATGTTTTATAGTAATGCTCTACACCCTCAATTATGACAGGTGCTGGATTGTTTGAATTTATTAAAAAATTTATTGAACATTTAGTGTTATTGTCAATATGCTCAGGTATCTCAACACCTTTTGGTAAAAAATAAAATCTAGGTCTAACCTCACCTAACATAAAATAATTTATCAAATATTTAGCATAATCAAAATTACATGCTATCATTTTCCAATTCTGAACTCCACCTCTAGGATCAACATAATCTTCAGACAGGTGTTTAACTTTATCATATTCTAATAACAATACATCTTCATTAACGCTAAAATCAAATTTATAAATGCTTGTCATAATCAATCCACTCATGAGGTTTATTCATGCTGTGAGTAAAATGCACCATTTTTAAATCTGGGTGAAATTCATCACCCAAATAGATGTATTCATTACCTGTAATTTCTTTATACTTAGATGATATTTGTGTTTGCCAATCAGTTTTATTTTTTTTGTTTATCAAGTCACCAGTTGTCCATCTAGTAAACCATGAGCATGGTAACAGTTTTAAATCTAATCTCTCTCGCACTGAGTCTTCTACAAAATACTGTTCACCATTAACTGGTCCCTTAGTTGTTTTATTTTTTATATAATATGTTTGCCAATAACCAGGATCATTCATAAACTTATCATAAATGTATTTTACATCTTTTGGATAGTATTTAAAAAATCCACCATTTATTTTATAGTTACCAGTATAAGTATCTCGCCACCAACCCGGCATAGCAATAAATTCACCTTTGTTTATCGTACACTCGAAAATTTTTTTATAGTCATTTATTAAAAGAACATCAATATCCATTACACAAATAGGTTCATCTATATCTAAATTCATACCATACATTTTGTTCCATTGATATTGAATATTATCTTGTATAGGATTACGCACCCATATAAATTCATAGTCAGGTAGTTTTCTCTCTAAGTATGATTCATACTCAGGACCATATTTGTCACCTATTCTAACTGTTACAAGTTTCATAATATTCTTTCCATTCAGGGAATACATTTAGTAAGTTAGTATTTCTTAATCTATCTCTTCTTTTAATATGTCTTAACATTTTCCACATATCTGTTTCATTATATTCTGCGTGTTCTAAATAATTAATTAAATCAGTAGCACCTTCTTCATATAATTTATTTAAATATATTTCTTTAATATCATCTGGTATACTGCTTAAAGAATAAAAATTATTAGTGACTAAAGAACCTGCGTGACCTTTTCTTAATTTTAATAATTCTGGTATTCTAGCAACATTTAAAGCATTAATTGTAGTTGTAAACATAACTTCTTTACCCCAAACTTTTTGCATCATATCATAATGTTTTAGCACAATATCAAAATCTGAAGGATATCTTAAATAATCTGATACATCTTTAACTCCCTCTGCTGAAACATTAATAGTTACTTTATCGAAGTCTTTTAATATATTAATTAATTTAGTAGGGTCTTGTGTTCCATTTGTTATTATACGAATGATGGTAGATTTATCTAATCTTTTCATAACATCATAATTTGTATCACCTAGTAAAGGTTCACCACCTGTAAATTTGAATTCAAGAATTTTTGCGTTTTCTATTTCATTTAAAAATTTACTATTATGTTCAGGTTTTATAATTGCTTTTTGTTTTGGTATTTCATATAATTTAATTTTCTCTGCATAAAGTTTACTAGAAAATTCTTTACAACAAGTATTACAAGCATTATTACATAAATTACCATTTAATGAATTTAATTCAACAGAGTGTAAGAAAGTAGGGTATTCTTCTGTATCAATAATTCTTTCTAATTCTGCTTTTCTATCTTTAAATTCATTATCAAATCTTTGCAAATAAAATTGTCTATGTGACCTTTGACCACTTTCTTCTTGTCTTATACAAGTATCACAAGTTTGTTTTAATATATCTTTATTATTCTCTTTCAATGATTTTTTAAATAACTTTATGTATTCACTATTATGATATTCTTGAATTGTATTATCAGCAGTATGTGATAAATTCATATGTTGAAAATCTTTACCATACTTTTCAAGATTAGTTACGCAACAAGGTACCATATGACCATCCGGATTTGTTTTTAAATTAGTAAATGGTTCGGGACAAATCCATTCATAATCTTCTAATTTATTAATCACAAATTTCCTCTTCTCTTTTTTTCAATGATTTCTTAAAGTCTGGTAATCTTTCTTTTTGCCATGGTGTTAATGCTAACTGAGTTGCTTTTGCATACCAATGATGTAACTTCATATCATCAGTTGATACATAGTTTTTTAAATTAAATATAGAACCTTTAAATATAGTTTTTTTAGAATATTTTTTCATTAGTAAATACAAATTATAAAATGAGAAAAATCTCTGAAAGATATCATAGTAATAAGTTTCTGCCTCATATGAAAATATGTTGCTTACATGAAATAATGCAATCTCATCTTTATTTACATAATTTATAAACTTTTTATGAAAAGTTTCTGTTAATAAATTACCTCTCAAATAATCTATGTTTTTACATGTGATATCGTTAAAAAAAGGTTTCCAATATATCCAACTACACAATACTTTCATTTCATCAAAACTTTTTTGTGCTAATCGTTCATTGTGACCAGATCTATATTCAAAGTCACAATTATTTAATAGTTCAATATAATCGTTTCCATCCCACGCCATAAACATTCTTTGATATATTCTTATTGCCTCATGACTTATATCATACATCAAAATATTTTTTGGGTTTATATTAGATTTTTTTATTACTTTAAATGGGTGAAATGCTGATGCTATTGAAATTAAAGTATCGATATTGTCATTAAATTTTACTTCGTCTATTTTCTCTGTTTCTGTTGAGTAAAACCCATGATGATATTCTTTAGCATTTAGAGATAATGACTTCATCAAACATTTCATAGTATCTCCATGATATGTGAACCATTTTAATTTTCTTAATTCTGTAAATGGACTAACTCTGTAATCTGCTTTTAGCAACTCTGACATCATGTAACCACCTGGTAAAACTTTACTAACATCTGCTAAACCATCATCTTTTATAATCCATTTAGGTGTGTAATCATCATGAAAATTAGTTTTTGATCTTTCTACTTTTGTAACATTAATGTTATCAGAATAATACTCAGGTGAACCTGATAACTTCCATGCTTTTAAATTTAAGAAAAAACATTGTTCGTGTACAAAATAATAATGCTCTTTACAATCTAATATATGACCCATAAGTGCTATATCATTGTCTAACATTTTTTTAACATTTTCGAAGAAAAATGATGTGTTCATAAAAGTGCCATTTTTCATAACAACTAACATTTCATAGTTTTTATCATAAGCATCAGATATGGCATCATCAATATTTTCTTCTTTGTAAAAACCTAATATATCACATTTTCTTTTGTAAAAATTATAAACTGTATTTTCTGTATAAGTTTCAACAATGTATTTCACTAAATCGTGTTTTATTATGTGTCTGTCATCAATCACAGCAAACGCTATGGTGTTTTTTAATACAGTAGGACTGCCTTTTAAAGATTTACTTTTAGATAGAATGTTCATAATTTTTCTCAAAACTTTTTACAAATAATTCTGCAAAGTCATAATCATATTCAGCGTGTGCAATTATGTGAAACCTGTTTTCTTCAGAATTATTATATGCATGATGATATTCATCATTATTAAACATGTAAACTTCTAGGGGTTTGAAAGGCACAACACCATTACTTAAATGTTCTAACACACAATCTTTAGGTTGTGTTATGCAAATGTTTAATGCTGAAAAGATACTTGTTTGTTTTCTTGTTGTATAGGGTATACCACTAGGTGTATCGCTATGTTCTAATATGTAACCACCAGGTCTTAATAACATGTATCTTAATCT
>CEUT01062123.1_pt1 | contig 10585 bp, 22 predicted proteins | sample 531401 | NCBI WGS metagenome assembly CEUT01 (sample SAMEA2622821, study PRJEB7988) | marine metagenome | biome: marine biome (ENVO:00000447); feature: surface water layer (ENVO:00002042); material: "saline water (ENVO:00002010), including plankton (ENVO:xxxxxxxx)" | depth 5 m | reverse complement strand
AAAAGGGGGTAAGGGGGGCAAGGGGGAAAGGGGGCAACGTGTCAAGGGGTGGAGGGGTGGAGGCGTGGCAAAAGGGCAAAAAATCCACAAGGAACGCGACAAAAAGCGAACCCCCCCAACGAAAAAAAAAGAGTTTTGCTTGAGGGGAGGACAACGTAAAATGTATATGTAACCCAAACACTACATATATTTAATATTTTTTGTATATTTGTATAAACACTATAGCTATGGATGGATTAACAGTAAAGAACGGCCGACTAATCAACAATAGACGAGACGGAGAAACAGGCATCGCAGAAGCGGCAAGACTAAGAGCGGATATGAAAGGCTCTAAGATTGTAAGAAACATTGCCGATGGAATAGAGTTGTCTGAGGAGCGAAAGTTAATGGTTGAGATATTCGGAGAAGTTCAAGGAAGATTCAGAAAATAAACTTACCCTTTGTTTGATGATGGAATTAGGGAACGCACGGTTCCCTTTTTCTTTTTAGTAGGGTGACTCAATAGTAATTCCTGCAGCACGAAGATCATTTACAGTGCCTATTACATAATATATATTATCGGACATATACAAATCTAAGATATAACCAAAGTCTTTGGTTAATCTATCGTATTCTTCTTTGGATATTTTAATGATTCTTTTATTTACAGCCATACTACTGCAAAGATATACATAAATATAATAATGAATAGGTACAAAAACTTAGAGATTTCTATCTTCATACTATAAAGATACTATTCAAATGTAAAGTATATGTTAATAAATTATTAAGAAAGTGTCAATTATTGACACTATTAGTGTCGTTTTAGTGTCGTTTTTTAATAGCTAACTCCTTGATAATCAAGACTAGTGTCGAAAATGTCGAAAATAAAGTCAAAATATAGTGGGGAAATTTTTAATAAAGAAGAAGAATATATATATATAAGTAGGAGCATAAAACTTTGTCATTTCCGACATTAGTAATTTTAAAAAATATTTATATATTTGCATTAACTAATTAAATTGAATACAAAATGAATCCAACAGCAGGCTACAATCCTAAGCATCTTAACTTCGGAGACGAAGGGCGAGCAAAGTTAATACAAGGAATAAGTAAAATATCTAATGCAGTAAAGAGCACTCTCGGTCCTAGGGGGAACACTGTTCTTATTGAATCACCGCAACACACTCATAGCTTAACAGTTACCAAAGATGGCGTTACTGTCGCCAAGGCGGTTGACTTACTAGACCCTGTAGAGAACTTAGCAGTACGTATGATGAAGGAGGCTGCGGAGAAGACTGCAACATTAGCCGGAGATGGTACTACTACAGCGATTGTTTTAACCGAGGCACTAGTGAAGGTGTCTATGGAGATGTTTGAGAAGTATCCTAAATGCAATGTCACCGAGGTATTGCGTGAGTTAGTTAGTTCTACCCATCGGGTAGTGGATGCTTTAAAAAAGATGAGTAAGCCTGTAACAAACAGTAAACTACAAAGTGTAGCTACCATTTCGGCTAATAATGACCCTGTGATTGGGGAGATTATTGCCAAGGTCTATGAGACCGTTGGTGAGAATGGTATAGTCACAGTTGAGAAATCACAGAGTGAGACCACTCACTATGAGACAACTGAAGGAGTAAAAGTAGATAGAGGTTATTCAAGTCCTTTGTTTATTAATAACCAAAAGAAAGATGAGTGCATCTTAGAGAATCCTTACATATTTGTATCGGATGCAGAGATAACCAATGTTTTAAATATTGAGAATATTCTTAAACCAATCATCCAAGAACAAAAGGCTTTACTTATAATAGCTCCGTGTGGAGCAAATGTATTAAACACATTAGCTGCTAATGTTATGAAAAATAATTTAAAGATTTGTGTGATACAGCCACCAAACTTTGGATACAAACAACATGAGCTAATGCAAGACATAGCTGTCTCAGTAAATGGGACATACTTTTCTGAAAAGACGGGAGATGATTTGAGTATCATCAATTTTGATGATTTGGGTCGCGCTTCCAAGGTGATAGTTGGACAGGGATCTACCATCATTCTCTCGTCAGACAGAGACAATACAGCGGAAGTAGATAAAAGAGTAGAGGAGCTGTGGGCTGCTCATAAATCTGCTAAGACCAAACCATCTAAAGAGTTTATACTTTCACGTATAGCTTCGCTAACAGGTGGAATCGGTGTGATACACGTAGGAGGTAATACCGATCTAGAGCAAAAAGAGCTTTATGACAGGGTAGATGACGCAGTATGTGCAGTACGTTCTGCCTTAATCGAAGGTATTTTGCCCGGAGCAGGACTAGCTTTGTGGGAGATAGCAGGCAATGGGTTGCTAAAAAAGTCAAAAAATGAGTCCCAAAAAATTGCTGACGCAATTTTAGCTAAAGCTATTAGAGCTCCCTTAATTCAAATACTTGAGAACGCAGGCTTAAATGTTGACAAGATATATAATACGGGATTTTCTAAGGGTCAAGGCTATGACATAAAGAGTGAAAAAGTAGGAAACCTAATTAAGATGGGGGTAATTGATCCTCTTAAAGTAACTAAGACAGCTTTACAAAACGCCGTTTCAGTAGCTGTTACCATATTAAGTACTAACGCCATCATTACAATGGCACGATCATATGACACACAATGAAAGCAATAGGAAAATACATAGTTATAGAAACTATAGAAGAACAGATTAAAACCAAATCAGGATTGCTATTGTCTTCTGAAGATATGACCGAGCTAAGATATGGTAAAGCTAAAGTAATTCATGCAGGAACTGAAGTAGAAAAGGTTAATGACAAGGATATGATATATTATGACAAAAGAACAAGTCATACTATGATTATTGAAAACGAACCCTTTTCTATTATTCAGGAGCGCGATGTCGTTGTTGTCTTATAGACTTATTCATTTCTTTAATCATATTTCTATAAACCTTATCAGTATAAGAAACATTACGAGCAAACATGGGATTGGCAGATTGACTAGTAGGAATTTCTTCACCATTTAATTTTTTATAGATTGATACAATCATACGAGTAGATTTATAAGACAGTTGATAGAGAGCTTTATTTTTTCTATCGTATTTCCTAAACACTTCTATCCATCCGTTTTTAAGAAGTTGGTCAAACCTGTTAACATTCCAACTAAGGAGCTCATCAAATTCATTAAATTTATCTTTTGAGAAATAAGGTTCGTCATAGAGAAAAATGAGTATATCAAGGTCAGCTTGAGTTAGTTTGTATTTAGCTTTTATAAAGTATCTAATTACTCTCCAATATTTTAAATAGTTCAATTTCATTTAAATAATTTTTCTTAACTTTGCTACAAAGATACACAATTGGTGTGTATCATAATGTAAAACATAAAATTTTTTAACATGCCAACAGTAATGCACAAATGCCCTGACACGGGGAAGATGAAGGAAAAAACATTTCCTTACAATGCTTTAGGTAAAGCGCAAGCCACAGAGTTTGCAAATCTAATGGGTGGAAAGGTTAAAATGAATCCGGGTTATAAAACAGAAATGAAAAACACGGGTTACTAGTAATAATTTTTAAAAAAAAGTAATATGCCAACAGTAAAATATAAACAAGGTTACAATGCAAGATTAGATGAGTCTTTAGGTGGAAAGCATAAGGGTCCTCATAAACAATCTTTCAAAGACAGAAGAGACGAGTCTAAGGCTATGTCTAAAAAAGATTATGGTCATGCATACGGTGGAGATCACGGTATGAAGTATGAGCACCATTTAGGAAACAATTCTAGAATTTTTAGAAAATAATAATATGGCTACTAAAGGAAGAACTAAATTTCCTGAGATTGCAGAAAAAAATCAAGGGAAATTTTCTTCTTGGGCGAAAAGAAATGGGTTTACGGACACATGTTCTGCAGCTAAGAAGGTGATGGAAAATAAAGATAAATATTCTACCAATGTTGTAAAGATGGCTAATTTTGCCAACAACTTTGGATGTAAAAATAAAAGATAATAATATGCCTGAAAAAGAAATAAAAAAGAAGCTAAACGAAACTTTTGGCGGAAAAAACAAAAACTACTCTAAACTTTATAGTGATTCTACTGCTCAACAGATAATGGATGCAAGATATAAGAAAGCTATGAGCACAGCACATTTAGTTGACACCACAGGTCAAGCAGAGTTTTTAAAAAATGAAGCCTTAAAAAAGAAGAAGAGAGATGCTGCGTTTAAAGCACACCAAGATAGTGTAATAGCTGCAAGTAAAGCAAGGCATAAAATGAAAAAATTTGTTTCTGACTCAACTTACGTAAGTCCTTCGGCACCTTTTAGAAACATTTATTTAAACAAACCTAATTTACCAAAATAATAAATATGAAAAATTTAATTTGTAGAATCAAATGCTTTTTTAAGGAAGTGTTCTGTTGGAACTTTACATGCCCTAAGAAGTGTTGTAAAAATAATTAATATGAAATCAAGAGGATTAGGAGATTCAATAGAAAAAATAACTAAAGCGACAGGCATAAAAAAAGTAGTAGACACAGTTGCTAAAGCCACGGGAAAAGATTGTGGATGTGGCAAAAGACGTGATACTTTAAATCGTGTCTTTCCGTATCAACAATAAATATGTCTCAAACAAATACTATAGGACGTTTAACAAGAGCAATACAAGTTATTCCTAGTGATAGCGTGGAGATACCACATCCTGCTTATAAGGTTATGACGAGTACTACCACTTCCACAGCGGCCACTAGTCTTATTGATAATACGGTAAATTTTCAAACTATGTATAGTAACAATGAATTTGCTATAGGAGATATTATTTATGACACTACTAATGCGGATGCTGCTATTATAGAATCTATAGATGGGCCTAATACCTTAGGTGTATCACCGTTTGCAATTGCATCCGGGGCTACCTATACTATATATAAGGCGGGTAAAAATAACGGATGTATTTTACTTTTACCTACTATGTCACGAATAAGAGTGTGTGCGGTAGGAGCTCCTGATGAGTCATTAAAGTGGAACATTAATCCGGGAAGTTCAAGGGCTTTTCCCTTACAAGTAACTAAGGTGTTTAACCGAGACACTACTATTGTGTCAGGTGTTATAATTGCTTGTTTTTATTAAATAACTGTTAAATAAGAAAAAAATATGTCACAAAGTAATATAATAGGAAATGCCAAAAGAGCCATTAGGATTATTCCTCATGATACAATAAATATTCCTAACCCCTCTTTTCCTGTAACGAATGGGACTGCCGATGGAACAACTGCTTTTAAGTTGGTAAATGTAGGCGGAGGTTTTGATGTTTTACAAGCGGATAACCAATTAAATATAGGAGATATTGTTTACAATACTAGCGACTTTACAGTGGCTACGGTTACTGCTATTGATAGTGCGGATCAGTTAAGTTTAAGTGCAGATATATTTGTTTCAGGTAAAGCCTATCAAATATATAAAGCGGGAATGAATGACGGTTGTGTTTTCTTCAGTCCTTTTATTACCGACCTTACTGTTCTCACTGCAGGAGGAGATAAAGTTAATATAGGGGGATTAGATAGATATGTTAATGTGGGGTTACAGATAATACGAATATACGATACCGGAACAGCTATTAATTCCGGAGAGTTTTTTGGTTATTTTTCATAGGTATATATAAATTATAAAATAAAAATTATGTCACAAGTAGATACAATAGGAAAAGCACGAAGAGCAATTGAAGTAGTTCCAAGTGATACAATAAATATTCCACATCCTGCTTTTAGAAGATTTACATCTACCACAACTGCAGGAACGGGAGCAGCAACTTTAGTAGACAGTAGTGCTACATTTGAAACTGATGAAGCTAATGGGGCTTTGGCTATAGGAGATATCATTTATGTTATAGGAGCTCCAAATACTATTCACGAAGTAGTTTCTATTGATTCTCAAACTCAACTTACCATTACAGGTACGGCAGCTTCAGGTGCAGAGTATAGAGTTTATGAAGCGGGTAAAAACAATGGGTGCACTTTAATTGTAACTATAGCTTCCGCTTTGAGTGTAGAAACTTTAGGTGGTGATGTTGTTAATTTTACCGCAAGTGTTCCGGAACAATTTCCTTTACAAGTGGTAAGGGTAAATGACACGGGTAGTACTATTACAGGGAAATGCACAGCTTTATTCTTTTAGTATTATGAAAAAATGGACAACAACATCAACAGCGGGATATCCTTTAATGATTAAATATATTGTAAGCAATGGCAAAAAAAATATGGACTCATGTTCCTGTAAAGAAAACAAAACATACAAGGCACGCAAAGAGTGGGTCTAGTTTTACCAAAGGATCTAAAAATTATATAAAACCATATAGAGGACAAGGAAAATGAAAAAATTGTTTTTATTATTTTTGCTAATACCATTAGCTACATTTAGTCAGTTTTTTAAATACTCCACTCTTTACACATCCATGTCTTTAGGGACATCTATGAGTGAAAGAGAAAATTACATTGCTGTAAGTAGGGGTTATGAAAATGTTACAGAAATAAATCCTTATGATTATAATTTAACTATAGGGATTCGTAAGATAGCAAGATTTGATTATGAATATAAAGTTAAAACGTGGTACTATGGGACTGAGCGAACTGTTTCAGACAATGTTACTATTGGTAATGCTAATGGTTGGGAGTATTTGTTTAATTATTCTTTTATACGCAATAGGGGTGAAAAGTTTAATAATGGAGATTTTTGGTTGCGTTACTTGGGCAATAGGTCAGTTCATAAAATTCAGTACAAAGATAATCAGCGAGTAAATCTAGAGTATATCTATATTGACAATCGTTTTAGGATAAACAAAGGTCCTTGGGACTTTACATTTGGGATTGTAAAACGTGCTCATCCTGTTTATGGAATTACGCCTATAGAAGACATATGGGTTTCAGGTGAAGGTAGTTTTTTTGATTTAGCCGGTGACTTTGGATATACAAGAGACTTTGTTAATGGCAGGTGGCATTGGTTTAAAAATGGAGAGCAGATAGCTACATCTAATGATGAATTTTTTAAACATTATTTTGGAGATGCAGTAGCAAGCTACAACGAAGAAGAGTTGGATAAATTAGGGATTCAAAGAGAAATCAGTGCTATTTTAGGATTATCTTATTATAAATGGACATCTAACATGTGGATTCATATATGGTATAATTTATTACCTTTGCATTATGGGGTGGATGATTATTCATTCAACTATGGTGCACAAGACTATGATTGGGCAGAATGGGATGCAGGAATTGTATTTGGCTCAAGAATTACTAATCATTTAGGAATATTTATAGAAGGCACGCATCAAAGATATTGGATGAAACCCCTGTATGAAGTGAAAGTGGGTTTTAACTATTTATTCTATTAATATGAAAAAATACTTATTTATTTTATTAGCTACCCTATCAAGTATGGTAGGAGCTCAGGAGTATAATAATGCCTGTGTAGCCTGCGCAGAAGTAGGTGGCTACTATTGTGGTGATGATGAATCTAATTGGACACAATATTCTCCGGAGGGATGTGTTCAAGCTTCTTGGTTAAATGATGGGTGGGAAGATTGTGTAGACGCAGGTGATGAAAATGGAGCTGTTCCAACTCCTATTACTGAATGTTTATTGGATATAATTGAATGTGATACTATTTACATTGATATTCCTGTTATTGAATATGATACAGTATATGTGGAAATAGTTGAAGAGATTGAAGTAATGGTTTATGATACGATTGTGGAGGTTGAATATGTAGATGTTATAGTTCCCGAGTATATTGATTGCTCCACCGGACTGCCATGTACAAGTGGGATGATAGAAATAATAAAAGAATCTAAAGGTTCTAATTTAATATATAATTTACAAGGAAAAGTAGTTCACACAGCAAAAGGTTTATATATTCAAAATGGAACAGTGAAATGGCAACAATAGGAGAAAATACAAAAGTAAATACAGATTTAAAGTTTATTATAGGGTTTGTTATGTTGGTGATAAGCATCGCCGGAACTTATTATAATTTAGTAGGTCAAGTAAGTGCTTTAGAAATGAAGGTAGAAAAATTTGATGGCTATCCTAGTGCCGGAGAAATAAATATGAAAAATGAATTGATAAGACAAACTGTTTTATCTAATAAAGAAACTTTAGATGCAATAGAAAAAAAGATTGACGTAATGGACGAGAGATTGTATCAAGTAATTCAACAGTAATGAGATTTATATTAATACTATTATTTAGTGTTTCTTTATATTCCCAAGAAATAATAACGGAAGAAAATTTTAGCAAAAAACTAGAGCATGATATTGTAGTAGTAGAGTTTTATGCGGAGTGGAATAAAGGAAATTGTGTAGATTTAAGTGAGTTCAAAGATGTGGCTACTTATATGGTTAATATAGATAACTCTCCTGATTTGAAATCAAACTATAAAATTATTTCTGTTCCTACTATTATTATTTTCACCAATAAAGAAGCAGCTTATAGATTTGAAGCAGATTTAACTTTTCAACTTTCTATCAAAGAGCCTAAGAAAAAAGTTGAAGAATTAGTGTTAAAGAAATTTATGTAATTATGCGTTTATCTAAAAACTTTACCCTTCGGGAACTCACTCATTCAAATGCTGCGTTGCGTTTGGGAATTGATAATACTCCCACTAAGGATGGGATACACAAGCTAACCATTTTGGCTAATTCTATTTTGCAACCTATTAGAAATAAATTAGGACCAATCCGTGTTACTTCTTGTTTTCGTTCTGAAGCTACAAATTTGGCTATTGGTGGAAGTTCAAATTCACAGCATTGTCGCTATGAAGCGGTGGATTGTCAGTTTGTAAAAGGTGGACATATGGATAATATAAAAATATACGAAGCCATTTTAGATTTAGGATTAGATTTTGACCAATGTATATTAGAATTTGGCGATGCTACTGAAACTCAAGATCCTAATTATCCTGCATGGATACATATTAGTTACAAAATTTCTGACAATAGAAAAGAATCATTAGTAGCTTATAAAAATAAAGATAATAAAACTAGGTACAGAAAACCTATAACATATAAAACATTATGATAAAAGGATTAATTAAAACTTTAATTGGTAATGCTTCTAGTATATTAGATGAGGTAATTACTACCGACGAAGAAAGAGATGCGGCAAAACAAAAATTAGAAGCTTTGTTGAAAAGCCATGAAAAAGAAATGTTTGAATTAGAGGTAGAAGACAGAAAGTCTGCAAGATCTATGTACGCAGACGATGCTTCTATTCAAAAAATTCTAGCTTTAGTTTTTACGGTAGCTTATTTTGCTTTAAGCTTTATTATGTTTAGATATTTTGTTACCGGAGATTTAAGTTTAGGAGAGTTTGAAATTAGTTTTATTTCCACAATTTTTGGAGCTATGTCAGCAAAAGTAAACACGGTTGTTGATTTTTTCTTTGGTGGAAGTCATGGTAAAAAAGAATAGTATGGCAGTGAATAAAAAAAATATGAAATGTAATGTGGTGAGACCTAGTACTCGTCCGGGCAAAAAGAAAATGGTTAAAGCCTGTGAGGGTGGGAAAGAAAAAATTATTCATTTTGGTGCTAAGGGTTATGGTCATAATTATTCTGCTGCAGCTCGTAAAAGTTTTAGGGCTAGACATAAATGTGGCACTGCTAAGTCTAAATTAACGGCTAGATATTGGGCTTGTAAGTTTTTATGGGCAGGTAAAGGTGGGTCAACAAAATCGTCTCCTAAAACACGTAAAGGAAAATATTAGTATATTTGCAATATAACTTTAAATTAAATTAAAATGGCAGATAAAAAATTAACTAAAGACGAATTAAATTCGTTAAGAAATGCAGTTAAAGAGTTTAACCAAGCAAAGGTAAGATTAGCAGATACTGTAGTGCAACATGATATGATGCTCGGAGTTGTTAAGCAATTTAAACAAAAATTTATTGAGCAAGAAGACAAATTGTTAGGCAAATACGGTAAAGATGCAAGAATAAATTTAGAAACAGGAATAGTAACCAAACAAGAAAAATAAAACCATGGCTAAAATAAGTTCATATACCACAACCACTCCGGTCAGTAGTGATTTATTAATAGGTACAGACGTTGCAGATAGTAATAAAACTAAAAACTTTAGCGTGGGCGACCTTGCTGCTGTGGTAGGAACTCCTAGAGTTAAAATAGTTGATTTAAATTCTACAGAGATTTTAAATCTTACGGGTGGTGGTGTAACTAACCTTTACACTCTTCTTGACCCTCCCGGCGTAGGTAAAGCATATAATGTGACGGGATTAAAAACTTTATTAACTTTTGGAACGGTAGCTTATGATTTCACCGGTGATTTAGTTGCGGGGTTTAATGGAACTTTACAATATCTTATACCGGGGACTTTTACTATACAAAAAGAAGCTATTAATACGACAATATCTTATGCTGCCGGGTGGCTTCCTAGCGAATCTACTCCGGCGGGAGGTCTTATCACCATTAGAGGGGGTGTGATTTTGGCGAGCAATACAGGTCTTACTCTTACGGCTGCTACAGGAGCTAATGTTACGCAGGGTGATGGAACATTAAAAGTTAGAATGGAATATCAATTAATTGAAACCGCTACATTAAATACTATAGCAACTTAATA
>CEUT01026851.1_pt1 | contig 10587 bp, 4 predicted proteins | sample 531401 | NCBI WGS metagenome assembly CEUT01 (sample SAMEA2622821, study PRJEB7988) | marine metagenome | biome: marine biome (ENVO:00000447); feature: surface water layer (ENVO:00002042); material: "saline water (ENVO:00002010), including plankton (ENVO:xxxxxxxx)" | depth 5 m | reverse complement strand
TATTAAATTTGACTCAACTGAATTTATTACTGTCCCAAATAGTTGGAACTCTAGTCAAGATTCTCAAATTAGATCAGTCCGTGAAAATGGAAATTCTGAAGTAAATCAAAATCAGATTAAACATGTTTATATTGAGAACGCAGGAAGTGGTTATGCAAATGGTTTAAGTCAAGAGGTTGATATCATAGGTGATGGTGACGGTGCAAAGGCAAGAGTTGATGTTGTAAACGGAACCATAACAGATGTAACTGTAAGTTCTGGTGGTAAAGGATATAGTTATGGAATCGTTGATTTGGGTACATTGAGTAGTGGTGTTAGTACCTCTACTGGTCGTGCTAAATTAATTCCAATAATACCTCCATCATTAGGTCATGGTCATGATTTATATACTGAATTAGGAACTGATAGAGTTATTGTATATGCAAGATTTGATGATTCTACAAAAGATTTTCCAATAGATACAAAGTTTTCACAAGTTGGAGTCGTAAAAAATCCAACGAAAGTGGGAACATCAGTAACTTATACGGATAATACCTATTCATCATTACAAGCAGTTAAGTTCGATACCGTAACTGGTATTCCTGAAGTTGGTGAAGAAATCAAACAAGTGCTTACTGTTTCTCCGAATACTGGAAAGGTAGCAACTGGATTCATAGCATCATATGATTCAGAAACAAAGGTATTGAAATACTTTAGAGATCGTTCTCTAAATTTCAATAGAACAACTTATGATCATACAGATTATGCTGGTATTTCAACCGCTGGTAGAATATATCAATTTGAATCACAAATAGGAGCAAATAATATTGAGGGTAAAAAATCTCTCTTCTCTGGTGCTATCTCTTTAAATTTTTCTGGAATAACAACAAATCCTACAGGTAATAAATTAATTAACTTAGGAGTGAACTTTATCTCAGGACTTTCTAATTCTGAGATAAATAAAGGGTCAGGTGAAATAGTCTACTTAGATAATAGACCATTAATTGTAAGAAACTCTAGACAAAAGGAAGACATTAAAATCATACTCGAATTCTAAAAATGCCACAAAAGACTAACTTAAATATATCACCTTATTATGATGATTTCAATAAGGCTGATAATTTTTATAAGATACTATTTAAACCTGGATTCCCTGTTCAGGCTAGAGAATTAACTGGTTTACAGTCTCTCTTGCAAAATCAGGTTGAGTCTTTTGGAAAACATATTTTTAAAGAAGGTTCGATGGTTATACCAGGTAACATCGAACTTGATAGATCATATTTCTCAGCAAAAGTAAATGATACACATCTTGGCATTGATGTGTCAATTTATTTGAATGATATAATTGCATCTAATGGTGGTAAAGGATTAAGAGTAAGAGGACAAACATCTGGTATTGTTGCAACAATAAAAAATTTCATTCTACCTCCAGCAGAGGGTGTTGATAATATAACAGTTTTCATAAAATATGTTCAGTCTGGAACTGATGGTGAGAGTAAATCATTCCCAAATGGTGAGGTATTAGTTCTTGAAGAACCATTAACCTATGGAAATACAACTCTTACTATTGGTGAAACAATACTAACTCTCGTCTCTGAAAATGCAACTGCCACAGGTTGTGCATTCGGAGTAAATGAAGGTGTTTACTTTATGAGAGGCAGTTTTGTTGATGTTGGAACTTCCCTTATTATACTTGAACCATATAATGCTGAACCATCATACAGAGTCGGATTTGATATTTCAGAGGAAATTATAAACTCAAATGACGATTCTTCATTGTATGATAATGCAAAAGGATTTACGAACTTCGCAGCACCAGGTGCTGATAGATTTAAAATATCAGTAAAACTTGCTAAGAAAGCATTAGATGACTATGAAGATACAAACTTTGTAGAATTAATGCGTGTTGATACTGGTGAGATTAAAAAATTACAAGATACTGCAAGTTATAGTGAAATTAAAAAATATTTTGCAAGAAGAACTTTTGATGAGTCTGGAAACTATGCTGTAGATCCATTTCGTGTTAATGTTCAAGATTCTTTGAACGATGAGATTGGTGGTGGAGGACTTTTTACAGAAGATAGAATAACCGACCAACGTAATACACCATCTGATGATTTAATGTGTGTTAAATTATCACCAGGTAAGGCATATGTCAAGGGATTTGATGTGGATATATCAGGGACAACTGTTTTAGATGTTGATAAACCTAGAGATATAGAAAAAATTAATTCATCATCTATCCCATTTGAAATGGGTAGTTTATTAAGAGTAAATAATGTCGAAGGAACTCCTTTGGTAAAACTTGGTGGAGTAACTACTGGTGCAAATGGAAATGTAATAAAGTTACAAAATCAAAGAAAGACTAATAATAGTGCTGGTGCGGGTCTTGAGGTAGGACAAGCAAGAGTTTATTCATATTCTGCAAGTGATGCTCCTTACACTGGTGCAACTACTCAATTTGATTTGTACTTGTATGATATTCAAACATATACCATCTTGACCACTAGTGCGATTAATACTGCTATACCAGTTGGAGCTAAAGTTAGAGGATTGTCAAGTGGTTCAACTGGTTTTGCTGCAAAAGCATCAGGTTCAACTGGTGTTAATGAAATAGCATTACTACAAACTACGGGTGCATTTATAATTGGTGAACAACTTATTGTATTTGAAAGAGAACATAGTGAAAAACTTTCAGTTAAAAGTGTATTACAATTTACAACAGATGATATCAAATCTGTATTTCAAGATTCAGACGGATTAGATTCTGATTTAGAAACAAACTTTAGTGCTGATTCTGTATTGTATGATAGAGTTTTAAGAGGTTTTTCAATATCTGATCAATTAAGTATAGTTGGAACAGCTGCTAGTGTATCAAATCGTAATTTTGCAGGGAGAATAGGTATAAAAACAGATTCAATTATTGCATATGAGACCAATAATTCAGATCCAGTATTTAATAAAATTTCAAGTGTTTCAACTGATGGTAAAGTTTTAACTCTAAGTGCAACAACTGCAGTAGCTGGTGTGAATCTTGGTGCTGTAACTGCAGGTACTTCACCTTTTAGAATCAAAGCACCTAGAATTTTAAATCTTGATAAATCTGGATTATATGCTACTCTTCCCAAACCAGTTATTGCCAGTATTGATACTGCAAATTCAAATTTAGTTATCTCAAGACAAATAAAAAATCAAACTATAACAAGTGGGTCAATTTCATTTAATTCTCAAGCAGGATTAGATGCATCAGCAGGTATTACAAGCATATTCTTTGAACCATTTGATGTAGAAAAATACTCAATACACCATGCGGATGGAACTACTGAACCATTAACTTCAGATCAGGTATCAATAACTAATGGTGGTGCTAATATTTCTTTCGATGGATTATCAAAGTCATCTGGAACTGCAACAGTAAATGTAACACTTAAAAAACAAGGTGTATCAAGTAAAACAAAGGATTATTTAAGAAGTCAAACAGTTGAAGTTACTAGAACCAGAAAAATTAATACAACTAATAATGGACTTGCTGGAAGTAGGAGTTATGGACTGAGAATTGAAGATGAAGAAATATCATTAAATGTTCCAGATGTTGTTAAAGTTATTGCTGTATATGAATCTAAAGATACAGCAACACCTGTTTTAGATAAATTAACATTTGTAAGTGGATTATCATTAAATACAAATTCAATTATTGGTGAGCAAGTAGTTGGTCAAGATAGTCGGGCAATAGGACAAGTAGTAACAGCAGGTACAAATACAGTGGATTTTGTATATCTAAACGATAGCAAATTCACAATAGGTGAAGTAGTTAAATTTAGAGAATCAGGTATAGAAACAATATTACAAGGAGTAAATGTTGGTAATTTTACAGATAGAACAGATAATTACAATTTAGATAAAGGTCATCGCCAACAATTCTGTGATTATTCACGTATAGTTAGAAAAGAAAAATCAGGAATACCGTCTAAAAAATTACTTATAATATTTGATCAATATCAAGTTGCAAGTGGAAATACTGGTGATTTGTTTACTGTTAATTCATACACAAAAGAAAGATTTACAAAAGATATACCAGAAGTTCCTAATGGAGAATTTGAAAGTAGAGCAACAAACTTACTTGATAATCGTCCGAGAGTAGTTCCATTTGTATACGGTGGTGGTGGTCATTCCCCATTCTCATTTACAAGTAGAGAATTTGAATCTACGAATCCATATGTAATTACACCAAATGAAAGTTCATTAGTTGGATTTAGTCATTATCTTGGCAGAATTGATACTCTTGTAATTGATAAAGACGAAAATGTTCAAATTTATAAAGGTGTATCTTCAGAAAATCCAGCACCACCATCACAAATAAGTGACACGATGGAGATAGCTCAAATAGAGTATCCACCATATCTTTTTGATACCATATTGGAACCAATGGTAAGACTACGTGATAATCGTAGATTCACAATGCGTGATATTGCTGCACTTGAAAAGAGAATTGAAAATCTTGAAACATTAACATCATTAAGTGCTTTAGAGTTAGATACAAAATCTTTCCAAGTAAGAGATGCAGATGGATTAGATAGATTCAAGACAGGGTTTGTAGTAAATGATTTTAAAGATAGAGAATTTATTGATTTTAGTCCAGAGGGTGGTTCAAGTTGTGATGTTGATGTAGCAAATAAACAATTAATCAGTGCTGTTGATTTTTGGTCAATGAATCCTGAACTTGCACTTAATCCAGCAATTGATATAAACACAGCGGATACAAATTCTAATCTCCAATTACTTGACGCAAATTGTCAAAAAACTGGTGATTTAATAACACTAAAATATCAAGAAGTAGATTGGATAGAGAATCCACATGCTACGACTGCAGTAAACGTTAACCCATTTAACGTGTTAGTATTTTCTGGTAATATTAAATTAGACCCACCATCTGATAACTGGTCAAGAACAATTTACAATAACAATACTAGAACAGAGTCAACAGGTGCAAGATGGGCAGAACGATCAAATGTGGTTGGAAGTAGAGTTGTTGGTAGGTCAACTCGTGATGCTGCTAACTTCTCTGTAGGTAGTGCGATGGGTGGACATACTCATATTGCTATTACAAGAACTACCACTACAAGAAGAGTAGAGAGATCATTTACTAATGTGCTAGAGGGTCCTTCAAAAGAAATGACATTTGTAGAAAGTACAAAAGTTAATTCAGAGGCAGATCCATTTATGAGATCTCGTAACGTTTACTTTGCAACAAGTAATCTAAAACCATTTACAAGACATTACCACTTCTTAGATAGCGGAATACCTGATATTGTACCTAAATTATTTGAAATTGAGATGTCTTCTGGTACATTCTCAGTGTTTGAAGATGTAAGAGTTGAGTTGAATGGAACTCAAATTGGTTTAATTCGTTCACAAAGTCCTAATCATAAATTTGGTGATAGTGAAAGACCAGAGGTAGGAGCAGGTTTAGGTTCTCCAAATAGACCTGTTGAAACATATGAAGTTGACCCATTTGATCGAACAAGGCCAGCACCATCTGCAACTTATTCTGCAACATCAAGATTATTCAATGTTGATGCGATAGGTTTAGCAAACTTAGAAAAATATTTTGGATATGTAGTTAAAGGTGCAAAATTAACTGGTGTATCAAGTGGTGCAGTGGCAACTGTTTCAAATATTAATTTATTTACAGATAATTGGGGCGATTTACTTGGAGCATTCTTCTTTAGAGATCCAAATACAACACCGAAACCACCAGTAGTATTTAAATCTGGTACACTAACATTTAGAGTTACAACTTCAGCAGAAAATCAAATCATACCATTTAGTGGTGATGCTCCATTACAGAGTGCTGGATCTGCAACATTCTTAGGAACAGGTACAGTTATAACACAAAATAACCAATCAGTCACTCTTAGAAATCCACCTAGACCACCTCAGAGACCTAATAGTTTTAGTTTAGAGTCTACTTCAGAATTTGGTATTAGATCTGAATATGAAGCACCAGATGATGACCCATTAGCACAGTCATTTACCGTTGATGGAACGGGTGCTTTCTTAACTTCATTTGATGTTTACTTTAAATCAAAAGATCCAATTGCAAAATTACAAGTTCAATTAAGAACAGTGGAGTTAGGTGTACCAACAAGTTTCCTTGTCCAAGATTATTCAGCGATTACACTAAATCCAAGTGAGATTAATGTGTCTGATGATGCGTCAATACCAACAACAATAAGGTTCCCATCTCCAGTTTATCTTGTGGGTGGTGAAATGTATACTTTAGTATTCTTATGTCCTTCATCTGACAAGTACGAGATGTGGGTTGCAACTATGGGTGAGAAGTCAATTAAAACCACTGCTTTACCTGATGTTCAAAATGTTATTGTTTCTAAACAATATCTTGGAGGTAGTTTATATAAATCACAAAATGGTACAATTTGGACTCCTAGCCAAAACCAAGATTTAACATTTAAATTACGTAAGGCAGCATTCATATCAAGTGGTTCTGCAACATTTTACAATACTCCAATTGAACCAGGTAATTCAAACTGTCAGACTCTTGTTCATAACCCAATACGCACATTACCTCGAAAACTCACTGTTAAATTGACAGGTGGTGGCACAAGAAATAACTCTAATTTACCTCTAGGTAGAAAAGTAAGCACAGGTGCTGCTGGTGATTCTGAGGATCAAAGTGTTACAGGTATTATTGAGGGTCAGGGGTCGTCCATATCAACTGAAGAAGTTATTACAGGTGGTTCAGGATATAGTATAAGTGGAACAGTTAGTACAGTTGCATTGACTGGAAATGGATCTGGTTGTACAGTGACCACTTCAGTATCAGGTGGTGTAGTAACTGGTGTCTCAATACAATCTGGTGGAACAGGTTATCAAATTGGTGACGTACTAACTGTTGATAATAGTCATAGTGGTGTAGTTAGAGGTTCTGGGTTGAAATTTGCTGTTACAGCGATTAACAGCACATTTGATACATTATACTTAACAGATGTTCAAGGGGAGAAGTTCACAAACGGTCAACCATTAGTTCAATACACTAATACAAATGCAAATAGAACTGTTGTAACTAATGTAACTGTTAATGGTGACTCAGTTCAGAATGGTGATTTATTCTCTGGTAATGTATTTGAGGTAACTCAGTTTAACCATGCACATCATGGAGTGACAAATAAAGTTGAAATACAAAATGTCAAACCAGATACAACCATAGTACCAACGACATCAGAACTTACTTCAGAAAGTACAGTTGTCTCTCTCGCTAATACTGCACCTTTCGCATCATTCTCTGGAATTGCAACAGATAGAGGTGAAGCATTAATAGAGGAGGAAATTGTTTCTTATGTTCTAGGAACAGGTGAACTTACTTTAACAAGAGGTGTTTTAAATACAACCGCATTACCACATCCTGAAGGAGCAAATATTCAAACTTATGAGGTAAGTGGTGTTTCTCTTGCAGGTATTAATACTATATTTACAGTTCCTACAAATACTACTCTTATTAATGAATCAAATATTGATAACTACTATCTTGAAGTGAACAGAACAGTATTAGATCCTTTAAATCAGAGAACAGGAAATTCATTATTATGTTTTACTGATGAGAAAGCAGTTGGTGGAAGTTCATCTAAAATTTCACAAAATCATCAATATAGTTCATTCTCACCTCAAATTAATTTCCTTACACCTGGTACAACAACAGATATTAATACAACTGTTAGAACAATAAGTGGAACAAGTGCAGGTGGTTCCGAAATATCATTTATTGATCAAGGTTTTGATGCTACAACTTTGAATGAAACAACTTTCTTTGGTACACCAAGACTTATTGCATCAACAATAAATGAAGATAAATTAACATTCTTCCCTAGACAAAAATCATTAGCATTAAATGTTGATATGTCAACTGCAGATGAAAACTTATCACCTATATTAGACACTAAAAATGCAACATTCATTTATGGTAGAAACAAAATTAATAATCCAATAGGTAGAGATAATTATGCAACTGATGATCGCTCTAACCAATTATTGGATGATCCTCATGGTTCAGTTTTCATAACTGAAAAAGTTGAATTAGAAAATCCCGCTACTTCATTGAAGGTGATTTTAGGTGCTAGTGTAGAACCAGAAGCAGACTTTAGAGTATATTATCGTTTATTCTCAGCAGATTCAAGTGAAGTGTCCTCAACATATAGACTATTTCCTGGATTTAATAATTTGATTGATGAGGATGGTGACGGTTTTGGAGATACTATAATTGATCCAGCAAACAGTGATGGTAGACCAGATAAATTTGTTTTACCAAGTAGATTTAATGAATTTTCCGAATATAGATTTACTGCAGATGATTTAGAACAGTTCAATGGATTCTCTATAAAAGTCGTTATGACATCAACTAATGAATCAGTTCCTGTCAAATTAAAAGATTTTAGAGCAATAGCACTAGCATGATAGAAGTTAAAGGACACCAAAATTTATTTCGTGACGAAAAAACTAACGCAATTGTGAATTGTGATAGTACTGCATACAATGAATATTTGAATAATCGTCGTGTAAATTCGGATAAGCAAGCAGAAATAGATGCTATGAAAACTGAGATTGAAACCCTCAAATCAATGCTAAATGAACTTGCGTCAAAGATAACATCATAGTAAATATAAATACTTTTTAGATCTGAATTGCTAACTTATAGATGGCAGATATTAAAGTAAGAGTAGGGCAACAGAATGCGACTAAAGTGATTTCTTCACTCGCAGGTGCTTCAACTCTATCACTATCAGAATTAAGTGACGTTAACGTAGTCAATCCACAAAATGGAATGGTGCTAGTATATAATGCTTTGACTAAAAAATTTGATGCAACATTGGAGTTGACTCCAGGTGCAACACAGAACTTAGACATCAACGGAGGAAATTTTTAAGTGGCTAGTATTATTAGAATCAAACGATCCTCTGGAACTGCTAAACCAAGCAGTCTAAATTGGGGTGAAATGGCATACGTAACTGGTGTTGGCCAGTTCGGTGGGGTTAATCAATACAAAGATAGAATATTTTTAGGAGATGATGGTACAAATGTAAACCCAGTAGCGGGTCATTTCTACACATCTATGATGGAACACGCAGCAGGAACTCTTGCTGGTGTAACAAATACTAGAAATAGTGATGGTGGTATCGTAGCAATTCTCGACAGTAATAGAAAAATAGATGTTTGGAATGTAGATAATTTAACTTTAGATTCTAATACATTATCGTCAACTAATACTGATGGTGATATAATTTTCAATCCAGATGGTTCTGGTGACGTTATGATACCCGATGATACTTTCTTGGGTTTTGGTGGCGGTACAACTGGAACTGATGCTGCTAATGCAACTATAGAATATGATGAGAATGGGACAGATGAATTGAGATTTGCTGGAGCAGACGTAAGATTTACCAGTAGTAAAGTAACTATTGATAATCAAATAATTGTTGGTGGTAATAGTACTCTTGGTAATATTAGAATTGAAGATAATATAATAGCATCTTTAGCTGGTCAAGGAAATAAGATATTCATTGACCCATATCCAGATGGATTAAGTAATGAAGGTGATGTTATCATTAAAGGTAACTTACAAGTTGATGGTACAACAACTACAGTTAACTCAACTCAAACAACCGTTAATGACCCAATCATGATGGTTGGTGATACAACCAGTACCAGAACTGTAATGACAGCGATGGCATCGGGTGCTACAGCGGTTGTGGTTGACCAAGTTACAGGTATTGCTGTTAATGATACTCTACTACACCCAAGTTTCTCAGCAAGTGGTATAACAACGGTTACATCAATCAATAGTGGAACCAAAACACTTTCATTCCAAGGAACATCAGTTGCAGGTATTAGCACACAAACTGAAATAACAGTCGTTCATGCGACAGATACTAATACTGACCGTGGACTTGGATTTACTTATAACACTGGTATTGGAACTGCAAACTCAACTGACGGTTTCTTTGGATTAGATGATAGTTCAATCGCATCTAGTACTGCTGGTACAGGAAATCATGGTACACATGGAGATGATAGTCGTAGATGGACATATGTTCCTGACGCAACTATTTCCGCTAGTGTTGTTTCTGGAACAAAAGGTTTCTTAGATATTAAAGGTATCTATTATCAGTCTGGTAATTTTGCTTCAGGTGGTGTTGTATGGTTTGACGATACTGGTCTGCAGAGATCTACAAACAATCCACAAACACCTGTTATTACTTCAAAACAAGTATTAACTGCAATTACAAAAGTTACTCTAAGTTCTTTAAGTGGTGCTATAACAGTAGCAGTTGGTGATATTGTAAAACAAGACACTACTGGTGCCTTTGGTATTGTTGAAACAGCAGTAACAGGTGGAAATTCTGTTGATTTGATTGGTGTAGAAGGAACATTTAACACAACTAATAATTTAAGAAGAGAGGGTCAGAGTGGTGCAATAGCAAACCTCTCATCCGTACCAGGCGCTGCCTCCAACGTCTATATAAACAAACCACATTGGACTTCAACCCTAGACGGAGGTACTTTCTAAAAATGCAACAAAACAGTGAAGTAGATGTT
>CEUT01012255.1_pt1 | contig 10587 bp, 16 predicted proteins | sample 531401 | NCBI WGS metagenome assembly CEUT01 (sample SAMEA2622821, study PRJEB7988) | marine metagenome | biome: marine biome (ENVO:00000447); feature: surface water layer (ENVO:00002042); material: "saline water (ENVO:00002010), including plankton (ENVO:xxxxxxxx)" | depth 5 m | reverse complement strand
ATGAAGGGAACGACATCAGAGACAGAGACTAGGAAACGATTATGGAAAAAAAGAATTTTTGTATCAAACTCCACGGAGTAGGCAGGAAAAAGAAGCAAGGCTACCAAGGTCCAGATGTTGTCACTTGGCACTTCAGCACCAGCGCAGAGGTTGGCTCTGTCGAATGGGAAGAGACCAAGATGAAAGGTGTCGATGAGTGCTGGCATCAGAACAAGCGTTGGTGGTTGGGTTATCGCCTCGGCACTGTAAAGGTGCAAACGGGTTGGGAACCTGTTAGCGTTATGTCACCCGCTTGGGACTATCACAAGGGGCGCAAGTTCCCCGTGTGGGAGGAGGTATAAAATCAAAAGCAGAAGATACAACGCAGACAAAGAAACGAGTAAACAGTTTTACGCTAGAAGGAAAAAGGAGATGGAAGATTATTTTAATCACCCTTATTATAGAACTTACTCTGAAAAAATTTGGGCCGAATATAAAAAGGTAAACAAATAGTATTGTCTTTGTCGAAAAAGTTAAAATTGGGGACCCCATGTCATCGTCCATTGTGGCCAATGACGCGGGGTCCCCATTTTGCGTCAAGGAAAAAGTTTATTGATAATTCTTTTAGGTGGGACGGCGGATGTCCAACCCCCTGTGGTAAGCTGTACGCATGATGAAAATGAAAATGAAACTGTTCAGAGTAAAGATTGCCCTGTGGCGCAAAGCCCAACCCACTCGCAGCACTCAGATTAGGGCATTTGACTTGGCCCACGCCAAGCAGATTAGTGGTCGCCTGTTTGGCACGTTGGGGGTAACAGTAGAAGAAGTTGTAAGCTAGGACGGCGGATGTCCTACCCCCTGTGTTATATTTACTACATGATTATGAGCATATACGAAGTTCAAACCCACGACGGAGACGCTACCCTTGGATGGATACAGGGGCATGATGACGACCACGCCCAGCGCGTAGCCGAGAGGCTTTACTGCAAAGGCGTCAAGGTTGTTCTCTGCGATGACTAAAAAACTATGGGCCAGCGTGATGGCCTTGGAGATCACGCCCTTATTAAATCATTATGATTGAACTCGGAATGCAAGTGGAGGATATGCGCGGTTATCTTGGTGTGGTCGCTGCCTCCCCACGCGGTGGCAAGTGGCTCATCCTCAAAAAGGATGGACGCACCGTTCGCCGTGCTGACCATGAGATTCGTGAATACGACGAGTCTTATTGCCCAGCCTTCGAAAAGTGGCTGGAGAAGCGTTCGCTTCGTTAGTATCAACCCCCCTAGTGGGGGCCTTTAATTTATTTTTATTTATATATTTATATCGTTATGGAAAAAGTACAAGTTTATCGCAACCTGCATCGGACAGAAGAAGACGGAACGCACGTTTATAGCGTTCGCAACGACAAGGGCATTGTCGTAGACCACGTTTCAGAAATTACATTGAGTCGTCCTATCTTGAGAGTCGGCCCCAAAGGTAATCAGCGAGTGCGTGATGAGAAACGTAAAAACGTTCACGCCTACATCCAAGGGATGAGAATGAGAGAGTCAGTGATTGATGACCCCCGCTCAGGTGAAAAAAAGTGCGAGTGGCAAAAGATTACTTATAACCCTTATAAACATAAGAGTTTTGTTTTGGTAAAGGACGAGTCCGTTGCAGTGCGTGAAGCGTGGTTCGTTGAGATTCGTCGAGATGGTGTTTGGGCGTGGCTCCCGGAGTAAGAACCCCAGTTCCCGGAAACCTAAACAAATATCAAATAATTAAATATCAATATTGAAAATTGGGGACCCCATGTCATTAGCCTTGGCCAATGACGCGGGGGTCTGGGGGGGTACGATTCTTGCTAAGTCCACGCCCAGTAAAGTTGTGAATAACTTTTGAGGAACTTCCCTTGACTTATTCCAGTAATTAAGGTAGGTTTATCTCGATGAATGAAACTACAGTAATCTTACAACCCAAACTCACTGCCACCCGTCGCACCAAGGATCGTATCCGTCAGCACGGAACCCCGCACGGCAAAGATTTCAAAGACGGACGTGGTTGCCCTATGGCTTTCACCTTAATGCGTCGTGACCGTATAGATGGAGTGCATTCGTGGATGCTTGAGTCTCAAGACGGTTGGCAAGGTCGGATTCCAAGGAATGAAATTGACGTATTGAATGACGGCTGGCGTTCGCTTCACAAAGTATAATTGTGAATAAGTTTGAGTAGAAATCCCCTTGACTTATTCCAGTAAATCCCTTATTGTATTCCCATGATGAACGACGACCTAAGAGACCTAATGCCCACCAGTGAAGAGTTCTACGCCAGCATGGCCCCCGCGCCAGTTGACGAGAACGGAATGACGCCTGACGAGCGTGACGAGTACGAGTCCGAGTACAATGCCTATCTCGATTCCATTGGCACTTCCTTTGCCGAAGTGCAGGAGAAATCCCGTCAGTTCGCTGACGACCTTGAGAACGCCTACAAGTGCGACGACGACGACGACGATTAAGCCAGAGCAACGCCCGTGCCAACATGGGCCATTGTGAATAACTTGGCCAATGACGCGGGGGTCTGGGGGGGCATGATTCCTGCTGTGGTTCCTGAAAATTTTTTTTAGAAAAAGTGCCTTTGGGGGGTTGACTTTTTCCAACAATTAAACGATATTTAAGAAGTCAGCAGGACAACAAACAGAAAGAGAAAACAAGATGAGCATACAGAGAGAAGACATCGAATGGGATTCAGCGCAAGCCGAATCAGAGTACGACATCAGCGAAGAGAAAATGGCCAAGTTGGAAAACATGGCGTGGGACAACGACAACAACTAGACGAAAGGAATCAGATGAACGATAACAAGTTGTACAACAAGCGGGCCTTCGGACTTCCGAAGATGGAACTCCCCAACGGAACTATGCGCCTGACCTACTCCGGTCACGCTCGGACTGCTGCTGCACGTCCCGAACGTTTCGGGTACGCCGAGAACATCGACCTGCCTCGCGCAATCGACCTGAAGGATTGCGAAGTAGTCGAAGCTGAAATGGCAAAGGGTAACCCTGTACCGGAAAAGATTGTTGTGCGTTACCCGTACAGCGACAACATGGACTTGGTTATGCCTATGTATATGGACGGATTCGTTAAGACTGTATGGCTTAATGACCGTTACGACCAGCACCGCACCCTCGACAAGCGTCGCTATGCACGGCCCTAACGACAAGCAACAGTTCGGAGAATGGCTCGACGAGTTTGACGGGCCTCTCCGTTCTCTTTATGAAGACTATAAAGAAAAGAACTATGAACCGTTGTCATACTTTGCGTTTTGCTTGGGCGTGTACCAAGAAACCAAGTATGCCGACACGTTAAGGAATAATTGATATGGAATTGATTGTATTTATTACAAGCTCAAGCATAGTCGCCTTCTGGTACGCCGAGGCGTTCCACTAAAAATTCTTTTCGGTAGGACGGCGGATGTCCAACCCCCTGTGGTAAGCTATACGCATGATGAAAATGAAAAACGAAATTCAAATTGGACAGACACTCGAAAACGGCAAGCTGGTGGTCGGCATCTCTGACTGTAAACGCTTCTGGAGACTCAAAAACCCGAACGGCACGAAGGATTCCATGCTGCGGGAAGATTGGCAGAAACACTCGATTGTTCCCAACCGCACAACCGATTGGGCTGGAAACCCAAAGTTTAAATTAGATTAGCAAGGCTCGTGCCAGCACAGGCCATTGTGAATAACTTGGCCAATGACGCGGGGGTCCCCCAATTTGCGTCAAGTTTATTTTCAAGAAAGTTATCCACGGTTTGCGAATAACTTTTCCCAGAAACGCCCTTGACTTTTTCCAGAATATGCAGTAGAGTATTCTCATGATGAACGACAACGGAACATTCATAGGGCTAGTCAAGAATGGCAAAGCTCAAAACGTAGTACCCACTTCCCGCAAGATGAACATGGCAGCAGCATTGGCAGGGGCGGTCAGCTTGCGCGATGCAGAACAGTACTTCCGTAGGCTGCAACACGCAAACAACATGGGAACCACCGAGGCGGACTACGCAGAACTAGAACGCAAGTTTTATGCGGAACACGGCTACCCTTATGGGTATTAAAAAAAATCAAAAAAAATTAGAAAAACCCCTTGACTTTTTCCAGCAATTAGACTATATTTAATCAAGATGAACGACATGAAAAAAACCACTAACTGGACAAGCTACAAACGCGAACGCTTCAACAAGGCAGAATTCAACGCCGAAATGGCTCGTATTGAAAAGCAGACTTTTGTTCTGCAACACATTACATCTTTCTGCATCGGGGCAAGCATTGCGCTCGGATTCGTATTGATTCACATGATTGTAACTGGATAAAAAAACCGCTTGACTTTTTCCAGAATATACCTTACATTATAAACAGATGAACGACATAACAGTAACAGCACGAGTCAAGCACCACCGCAACCACGCCAAGACTGGCACGGTGGTAGCAGACCTTAACCCCAAGGCTCCGGTGTACGGAGTCGTAAAAGTAAAGTGGGACGACAACGTACACATCAGCCGTCACCACAAGTTCACCCTTCGGCGTTTGCAGTACGCTTGGCCGACCAACAACTAAAAAATCAAAAGAGACATGAAAGACTTAGTAAAAGAACTCAGCAAAGAATCCAAGGCCAAGCTCGAAGCAGCCATCGCAGCGGGTGCAACTCACGCACGGTTTACCTATGCAGACGGTAGCTTTCACCCTTACCCTATCGAGGAAATCAATCGAGGCTTGAACAAACACCGCCGTTCTCGCCTTGGCTTGGAACTAGTCAAGGTAGTAACCACAAACGAAAAGCTCGCTAGCTTGCCCTTCTGGAATAGCTTTGTAGATGACCGCGAGATTAACCCTCATTAAGTCGGAGGCTATAGTCATGTTATATTTAGCAATCATCGCTTTGTTAGTTATCGTTTATTAGTCGTTCGTCATCACCCGCCCCCTTCTTCGGAGGGGGGTGGTTTTTGAAAAATTTTTTGTCGCAATAACTACAAAAGGGCGTGAGGGGGTTGTTTTACAACTTTACAAGAAAAGAAGTTCTACTCTTTTACGACCTCGAAAAAATCCCCGGAGGGGATTGCTTTTCAGAGTCCTTTTGATATACTGGCCTTGCCTTATGAAAACTTTATTATTCTGCACATCGCATTTCAAAGAAAGAGAAGAATATTTAAAAAGATATGAAAAATGGGCGGGATACTACCTTGATTTAGATTGGGAGGACAAAACCCTCTTTATGATCGACGACTGTTCCGACGCTTCACTCGTAAACACAAACTTATTTAACATAATTAAAAGCAGTGATTTGCCAGAAGAATCGGCGTTATCCACAAACAAAGTCAATTTCGTACATTTTGAAGAAAAAGCTCCATGCCACAAAGACGGACAGGCAGCAAATTCAGCGGGATGGTGGAGAGGTTACTTATCTATAGTCGATATAGCTAAAAAGTACGACTTCGAGAGAATTATACATGTAGAATCAGATTTATATCTAATCTCAAAAAATATAAGAGATTTTATTGAAGATAGAATGACTGACGGGTGGCATTCCTTTTTATGCAGAAAGTACAACTGGCCAGAATCATCTTTGCAGGTAATTAACAAAGATAAGTATGAAGCGTTTGAAGAATTGCGGTCAGACCTAGAAGAGCTTGGTTTAGAGAATATTGATGCAAGTCGTGGACCCGCAGAGCTTTTGCTTCCATTTACAAGAATAACAAAGGGCTTTAACGGAAGCAGGTACGGAGAGGACTCTCCAAGTCAAACTGCTGGAATGGACTACTTTGCTCAGTGCAGAAACAACACTTTAATTATAGCAGAGAAATAGATGATAAAAAAAGGTATCATACTAGCAGGAGGAGCAGGGTCTAGACTCTATCCGCTAACAAACAATCATCCCAAAAGCTTGTTACCCGTATACGACAAGCCGATGATATACTATCCTCTTACTACTCTTATAGAAAATGGGGTAAAAGAAGTATGCGTTATATCTTCAGTGGAACACACTCCTAAGTTTAAAGAGATAATTGGCGATGGAAGTAGATTCGGCGTAAAAATACAATACAGAACCCAAGAAAGCCCAATAGGAATTCCTCAAGCATTTACGATCTCAGAGGACTTTATCCAGAATGATAGCGTGGCACTGATTCTTGGAGATAACGTCTCAAACGGCTCCACAGCGTTCAGAAAGGCATTCAGAGAGTTTAAGGACGGAGGCTCTATATTTGCCTATGAAGTACAAGACCCAGAGAGGTACGGAGTAGTTGAGTTCGACGAAGAAGGAAAAGCTATCTCAGTAGAAGAAAAGCCAAAAAAACCTAAAACCAATTTTGCAATTCCGGGTTTATACATTTTTGACAATAAAGTGGTAAAAGTAGCTAAATCTCTCAGACCTTCAGCTAGAGGAGAGCTAGAGATAGTAGATGTCATTAAATTTTATTTAAATAAAAGAAAATTAATGGTTTATCAAATCAATCGTGGCTGCGCTTGGCTCGACTCTGGTACATCAAGCAGCCTAAATGAAGCATCGGAGTATATAGCAGTAATAGAAAAGAGGCAGGGCGTAAAAATCGGATGCCCAGAAGAAGCAGCATTAAGGAAAAAGCTAATAACAAAAGAAAAATTAGAAGAAATTATTGAAAACACTCCTAAATGCGAATATAGAGAATATTTAGAAAGATTAACATAAATGCAATATCCATTACCTCCCCTCGACTTAAGAATAGAAGTAGGTCAACCCAAAGACGCAGGAGAAAAGCATTGGAAAATAGTATGCGATCATGCAGCACAGTCTTTTCGGTTTTTAGCAGGTCGCCCTCAAAAACACTGGAATGTCCTCGACGTAGGATGCGGTTGTGGAAGATTGGCCGTAAGCCTCGTAAATGAAGTAGAACAATACACTGGCATAGAAGTGCAAAAACGCTTTGTTGATTGGTGCAGAGAAAATATCGATAAAGGGCATTTCTATTATTATGATTTCCATAATCATATGTACAATAAAGAGGGGTCAGTTAATAACATAGAATGGGCTAATATTGAAGACTCTTCACAAGACGTAGTATATATGTCTTCTGTGATTACTCATATGAGAACAAAAGACTTCTTATCTATAATGGATGAATCTTATAGAGTTTTGAAGAACGGCGGTAAATTAGTTTTTTCATGTTTTGTGCAATCAAGTGCCAGCAAAGGAAAGGAAACCGTTCCATACGGCAAAGACGGAATACTTCCTATAGATAAAACACTTGATGAGGTGTCTTGGACTGATGATTTGAATGATTGTAGATATATTGTCTATAAAGATGATTGGATCAAAGAACAATTTAAAATACGCGGATTTAACCCAAACGCCTTTCTCACTGGTTTCTGGGGAGGCAGAGAAGTAACCAAAGGGGAAAGAAGCTGGAGTTTCGAGGATAGATATCAAGATTGGTTTTGCTGGGAAAAACCTTCAATACAGAAATCACCTTTACTCTAAGTCAGAATTTAATTATTATCTGAATATGATTGCGTTGATAGGAGCAACAGGATACGTAGGCCAAGCTTTTGTAAAAGAATTAGTAAACAGGAAATTAACTTTTTTTGAAATTCATAGGAAAGATACTGATTATTATGATATTCAGAAGTTAGTTGAAATACTGTCCATCATTAACGCCGATTTTGTTATCAACTGCGCTGGGTATACGGGCAAGCCTAATGTGGATGCTTGTGAAACTAACAAGGGGGAATGCAGAAAAGGTAACATCGAGTTACCTAAAGTCATTTCTAACGCTTGTGCGTTAGTAGGCATTCCTTGGGGTCACGTTTCTTCTGGGTGCATTTACACTGGCAATAGATTAGATGGTTCGGGGTTTACAGAAGAAGACCCTCCTAATTTTCATCATTTTTCTGAAGTTAAGGGTAGTTACTATAGCGGAACCAAAGCTGAGGCTGAAGATTTGATCAAGGTTATATCTGAAGATTATTATATATGGCGTCTGCGTATTCCTTTTAATAACGAAGATGGCCCAAGAAACTATTTGTCTAAGGTTATGAACTATGACCGTCTGCTTGAAGCAGAGAACTCAGTCACTCACTTGGGGGACTTTGTTAGTTCCTGCATCGACCTTTATCAAAATAAAGCTAGTTATGGAATTTATAACGTAGTTAATTCTGAGCCTATTACTACATCTTTTGTAGTTTCAAAAATCAAAGAGATTTTAAATTTAGATAAATCTTTTGAGTTTTTCTCTGACGAAAAGGAGTTTTATCAAGTTGGGGCATCTGCCCCAAGGTCTAACTGTGTTTTGGATAATTCTAAATTAATCAGGGCTGGGGTTAATATCAGGTCGTCCTCAGAAGCTATAGAAGACAGTCTAAGGAACTGGGCTTACCAAGATGAATTGCTACATAATTAATTTCAACAGACTAAAGTGGACTAAGCAATTAGCTACAGACCTAGCCGACAGAGGCTTCACTCCCATTATACTTGATAATAATTCTTCGTACCCACCTTTACTGGATTGGTATAACTCTTCGGATTTTAAATTTAAATTAGTAAAGTTTGATAAGAATCATGGCCATAGAGTTTTCTATCATAGCGGATTTTATAGAGAGGTAAAAAGCGAATACTTTGCTATGACCGACCCTGATCTTGATATAACCTGCGCTCCAGAGGATTTCGAAGAAGTTCTAATGAAAGGTTTCAGCGCAAAACATGAATTCATAGGAAATAATGATGATATAATCAAAGTGGGGTTAAACCTAAAAATAGATGACCTACCAGAAAAGAGTGAAGATTTAATTTTTGATCCCGACAATGTAATCAGCCACGAAAAAGGTTATGGAGGAGGAGAATCCAAAAAGGGTTTATACATAGCTGCTCAACTAGATACGACATTTGCTATATACAAAAACCACGGACCAGAATTTGGCCAACGAAGAGAATACAGCTTATGGCCTTCGATTAGAACCGCGCCTCCATACGAAGCTAGACATTTGCCTTGGTACTCAACTTACAGCGGACTAGATGAAGAAGATAAATACTATATGGATAGTATAAAAAGAAAAGATGTTGACTGGAGTTGGAGAATGAAATGCAATATTGATCAAAAATTTCACGGCATTAAGCACGATAATAACACACCAATAGAAGTTGAAGTCGAAATAGGTAAAGGCGGAGTACTGGAATCCAAGCAGCAAGAAAATATTTACAAAAACAAAGACCTAGATAACCTATCCGCATTTGCTCACCTCTCAAACCCGCCTCAGCGCGTATACATTAATTCAAAACATGACTCTTGATATCATAGTTTGCACATATCATCAGGACGCATTGCTAAAATGCTTTATAAACTGCGTTAAATCCCAAACCAATAGTAATTGGAGACTGATAATAGTTCACGATGGCTATGATTCGTTTTATGAAAATCTTGAGAAAGATTTAGAAAGTAATGGTTATTTAGGAGAAAATATAATCCTTACTCACACAGGGCAAAGAGTTGGCGATTATGGGCATAGCGTTTTAAGATTTGCTGTAAACAAATATGTGGAAGATGAAAACTACGTAATTCTTACTAACGCAGATAATTACTATGTTCCCGTTTTAGTTCAAGAAGTTCTCGGAACTGCGAAGCAGTTTAAAGAGCCTGAATTTATATATTTTGATTGTGTTCACGATTACGCAAGGCCATACTTCAATCCGCCATTCGGCTATGGGCATTTAAGCTCAAAGTTAGAAATGAACTTTATAGACAGGGGCTGCGTAGCATCCAAGGGTTGGTTATGTAAAAAAACTGAACCAGACCATATAGGCGGAAGGTGCGCCGACTGGACTCATTTGAATAAAATGATCAAATACAAAAAAGAAGACGGATCGGTAGTTAGATGCCAAAAAATAAGTAAGATTTTATTTACGCATAATTAAATGAAAATACTAGTTACAGGTGGTTCAGGTTTTATAGGTTCAAATTTTATTAAATGCATAATAAATAAGCCCGAAGTAGACGTTGTTATTAACCTTGATAACTTATCCTACGCTGCTGATGAATCTAACACCAAGCAGTTCGAGGATTGCGAAAAATATCAATTTGAAAAAATATGCCTCTCTGAATACTCTAAAGTTTTAGAAGCTGTAGAAAAGCACGAGCCCACACATGTAGTTCATCTCGCTGCTGAATCTCACGTTGATAATTCAATAGCTAGTTCAAAAGAATTTATAAACTCTAACATAGTAGGTACTCACTCCCTACTTGAAGCTTGCAGGGGGAAAGACATAAGATTTCATCATGTGTCAACTGATGAAGTATACGGCGAAGTAATTGATGATTGTAAGTTCACCGAGCAAACCCAATATAATCCTAGGAATCCATATTCCGCCACTAAAGCAGCTTCAGATATGCTTGCTCTTGCATACACGAATACATACGGAATGAAAATTACGCTTTCTAATTGCTGCAATAACTATGGACCCAATCAGCATGACGAAAAATTCATCCCCACAGTAATCAGATCGCTAACCAAGGGCTCCAAAATTCCAGTTTACGGTAAAGGTGAAAATATAAGAGATTGGATTTATGTAGACGACCATTGTTATGCCCTATGGGAAATATTGATTAATGGA